>Ga0129310_1000520_pt1 | contig 46177 bp, 35 predicted proteins | sample Go1ome_2_FD_94433 | JGI IMG/M metagenome (GOLD analysis project Ga0129310, IMG submission 94433) | Western lowland gorrila individual fecal microbial communities from Wisconsin, USA - Go1022A metagenome | ecosystem: Host-associated > Mammals > Digestive system > Large intestine > Fecal | place...
CTCCAAAATGCTACGCATTTCGTCGGTGTGGCGTATCCGCCAAATAAAATTTCAAAAACAGTCTTAAAAATGCAAGCATTTTATACCTGTTTTTTGAAATTTTGCTTGGCTCTGAACAGTTACCACATTTTAATTATTCGCTTGTTTATTCAATTCAAATACACCTAAAATCAGGCATCTAAACACTTCTTATAATCCCATCTGAGCAAGAACGATGAAAAGACCACATGTGATAAATGGGATAATAATCTGTGTAATCGCGATATCAAAGTAGGCTTCCTTATGTGTCAGCTTGCAGATGCCAAGCAGTGTAATCTGGGCACCCTGATGAGGCAGAGTATCCAATGTACCTGCTGCAATTGTAGCGATACGATGAATGTATGGTAATTTTGCACCAAGTGCAAGATATGTATCTGTCAGTGCGTTAAACGCAACACCCATACCACCTGAAGCAGAACCGCAGGCACCGGCACAGATAGCAACTGTAATCATAACGAATACAAGTGGAGGCATTGACATACCCTTTAATGCTGTAACAAGATCTGCAAATCCCTGTGTATTCTTAACAACACCACCGAAACCAACAACGATGGCTGTATTCAGAATGGCAACACCGGAGTCTGCTGCACCTTTATTGAAAACTTTCACCCACTGTTCAATACCGCCCTTGACGAATTTGAACATCAGAATAGATGCTAATGCAACCCCTGCAAATACAGATGGCACAACATCAAGATGAAAGCCATTAAACAGAACAAGAATCAGAATAATAGGAATGAATGCGATTACCCAGTGCGGCAAATCTTCACGTCCCTGAATGTTCAAATCTTCTGCTGACAGCTGTGTCTTTAATCTTGCATCATCAAAATAATAACCGTTCTTTGTGAACTTGCGGGCACGATATTCCAGCCATACAAAGATTAACAGGAATTCAATAATGGATACAATCAGAGATGGTACAAATGCAGCTGTTGATAAAGTACCAAGACTCTTGATCGCAATAACATTCTGAATGGACGGAGAACCCGGTGCTGACATGGACCATGTCCAGCAACCTGCTGAAATTGCAGCCGGAATCAGCCGTCTTGTCAGATTGGATTCCTTGAAAAGGTTCAGTGCAATCGGATAAATAACGAAGAATACAACGAAACCGCTGACACCACCAAAAGTAAGAATACCTGTGATACACATGATAATAGGAGCTACAAACTTACCATGACATAAGCCGCCGATAAATCGTGCAATAGATTCTGCAGCACCTGTAAACTGGTAAACCGCACCAAACAATGCACCGACAAAGAATGTCAGGAAATACTTAGAAACGTAATCTGCTGCCGCCGGCATGAACATATCCTGCAAGCCTTCCATGATCGGAATACCTGAACAGATTAATACGAAAATCGTCACTACCGGAGCAAGAATCAATGCGCTTAACTGCTTAAACGCCAGTAACGCAAAGAGAATAATGGCAATTAATAACACAAGAATACCAAAATTCATAATAGCAATCCCCCTTTTATTTTTCTGATTATGATTATCCACGCTCTTTTGAATAACCACTTTCCTTATCTCACATAATGCCTGCCCTTCACCTGTGAAATAATTTCTTATACTAATTATTAAGCAAATAGTATGCCAACTTTTTAACATGCTGTAAAATGGGGCTTTTCAGCCATTTCATCTCTTGTTTTTCTTGCACTTATGTGTTTTTATTTCTAATATCGTGTCATTTTTGATACATAATTTATTTTCAATTTTTTATGTATACTGAATTTTTTCTCATACACACATCGTTTTGAGATTTTTACCGATTTTTTACCGCCTGTAATTGCTTTTTTCTGACAAGAATATAACAAAGAATATGGACACCACCGGTAATAATCCAGGTAATTGGATAGGAAATATACAGCATCCAAAGACTTCTGTGAATCTGAAATGCAGTAAAAATCCACACAATCCGCAGTCCGCAGGCACCTATCAGCGAAACAATCATTGGCAGCAGCGAATAACCGAGACCTCGGAGTGCACCAACCATTGTATCCATAATGCCGCATAAGAAGTAAGTCGTACAGATTACAGACATTCGATCCTTTCCAAATTGAATCACATTGGGATCCGATGAATAAATAGATAACAGCGTGTCTCCGGCAAGCCATGCGCCCACACCGAAAATAAGACCTACAGATATCACCAGTCCCTGACATATAAACAGCACCCTGTAAATCCGTTTTTCCTCGCCGGCGCCATAATTCTGGCTTGTAAAACTCATAGCGGTCTGCTGAAAAGTATTCATGGATATATAAATAAAGTTTTCGATATTCATAGAGGCGGTATTGCCTGCCATGGCCGTGGAACCAAAGGAATTAATGGATGACTGGATCAATACATTGGACAGTGAAAAAACGACACCCTGCATCCCCGCCGGCAGGCCGATCTGCATAATCTGACGCAATTTGCTTTTTACAATTCCCAGCTGATGCAGATCCAGATGACAGCACCCCTGGCTTCTCATCAGACAACGAATAATCAGTGCCGCAGAGATATATTCCGCAATCACCGTTGCCAGTCCAACACCTGCTACACCCAGATGACAAACAATAACAAAAAACAGATTAAAGCACACATTAATAACTCCTGCCGTCACCAGATAGAACAGCGGCCTTTTCGTATCTCCCACTGCACGAAGGATAGAACTGCCGAAATTATACAGCAGTGTCGCCGGCATGGCCAGAAAATAGATCTTCAGATACAAACTGGACTGATCCAGAACATCATCCGGTGACCCCATCCAGATCAGAAGTGTTCTTGTCACAGTCACGCCAAGAATCAACAGAAAAATACCACTGACCACACTAAGAGTAATTGCTGTATGTACCGTTTCATTCACTTCATCATCTCTTCCGGCACCATGAAAACGGGCCACAAGAACATTGGCCCCCACAGAAAATCCAATAAAAAGATTAATCAGCAGGTTGATCAATGAACTGGTGGATCCCACTGCTGCCAACGCCGTACTGCCGACAAATCGGCCAACCACAATAATATCAGCTGCATTAAACAGCAACTGTAAAATGCCGGACAGCATCAACGGAATTGAAAAGCGGATAATCTTTCCAAATAGTGGTCCGTGACACATATCAATTTCATAAGACTGACTCATTTATTCACACTCCTTCTCATAGATAAAAAGCTGTATCTCCTCTGCATTTTCTTTGAATTTGCATTCAAGGCTATACATACCTTAAAATTCAGCGTACAAAAAGCAGCCCAAACTATGAGCTGCTCTAGTACATCGTTTCGTAAATAACTATACCATTCGCAGGCAAGTGAATGGTGTAGTTATTTCGAAAACGATGTACTAGTATTATAAACCTGTTAATTACGAATTTCAAGACATCCGGTTTGTATTTTTTCTATTGACATCCCGTCTAAAAACGTTATAATTCTAATTGTTTGAATTATAACGTTTTGAAATAGAATCTTATATTTCATTTCAATCAATCACAAGAAAGGATTATTCTATGTCATCTTTATCTTTTCATTATCTTGCCATGGCCGTTCATTCCATGATACAGAAAAATTTCATGGAACAGGTTAAACCATCAGGTCTGACCTCCGGTCAACCTAAAGTTCTGGATTATCTTCGAGATCACAACGGCACCAACCAGAGAGAAATTGCCGCTGCCTGCCATATTGAGCCTGGCTCACTCACCTCTGTACTTAATCGCATGGAAGAAAAGGGACTCATTGAGCGACGCATGCTGGACGGCAATCGCAGGACGTTTTATATCTTTATGACAGATGAAGGCAGTCGTCTGAAAGATCTGGTCGAAGATAATTTTGCTTCTATTGAAAAAAAAGCCTTCAGAAATATCAGCTCTGAAGAGCAGGCCGCTTTTATGGAAACATTCTCAAAAATATACGAAAATCTAATGACCAAAGGAGACACCACCCATGAATAAGCTCAAACGTTACATTATCTTTCTTATCGGATTGTTCGTCAATTCCCTTGGCGTAAGTCTAATTACCAAAGCCAATCTCGGTACATCCCCTATTTCTTCTATTCCATATGTACTGAGCCTGAATTTTCCGTTGACCCTCGGTAATTTCACCATTATTTTCAGTCTTTTGTTGATTTTTCTGCAACTACTGATCCTCCGCAAAAATTTCAAACCGGAATACTATCTTCAGATTCCTGTTTCCATTTTATTCGGCTATTTCATTGACTTCACTATGATTCTGCTGGCTTTTGTTCAGCCGGAATCTTATCCATCTAAAATTATTTATCTGCTGATAGGATGTGTCATTCTGGGATTCGGCGTATATATTGAAGTTCTGGCAGATGTCGTCATGCTGCCCGGCGAATCCTTTGTCCGTGCCATCGTTCAGACATGGAACCGTGAATTCGGCAGCACAAAAGTCTGTTTTGATGTTTCCATGGCTGTGATTGCCGCTGTGCTTTCATTTGTACTGGCTCATCGTCTAGATGGTATCCGCGAAGGTACTGTTATCGCCGCGCTGTTAGTTGGTTTTATTGCCAGACAGTTCGGCAAAGCTCTGGCTTTCGTCAAACCTCTTCTGTTCCCGGAAGATTATGCCAAATCCTCTAAAGAAGAATCTTCTAATAAAAATGCAAAAAAAGCAGCCAATCCCTCTGAATACGCCTCTGTTATTACCATCGGCCGACAGTACGGCAGCGGCGGCAGCGAGCTCGGACAGATTCTGGCCGACAAGCTTGGCTATAATTTTTATGATAAGGAAATCATTGAAATGACTGCCGGAACCACCGGATACTCTTCCAATTACGTCGGTGAACATCAGGAATCCCTGACTAACAGCCTGCTTTATGATTTAGTTAATCATATGTACACTTTCCCTGAGACAGAAGCACCAAAGGATAAGATTTTTGATGCCCAGTCCAAAGTGATTCAGGAAATTGCAGTCAAAGGTCATTGCGTCATTGTTGGGCGGTGTGCCGACCAGATTCTGAAAGGCCGCACAGATTGCCTGAATATTTTCCTGCATGCACCTTTAAAAAACAGAATTGAGCGTGTGATGGGCAAGAAAAATCTTAGTGAAAAAGAGGCAAAGAGTCTGATTCTCAAAGAGGAACGCCGCAGGGCAGATAATTATCATTATTATACAAGACAGATATGGGGCGCTTCCGCTAATTACCATCTGTCTTTGGATACATCGCTTGGTTATGACTATGTCATGGATGTTATTCTGGAAACAGCAAAAAGACTTAAATAGTCCATCCCCCTTGTCATCATGACAAAAAAAATATATAATAAGCTCGAAATACATACAGGCATCGTCTTTTCCGGACGGTGCTTGCTTTCGTTAAATATAAGCAAAGGAGCTTCCAACAATGAACGAATTAAAATGGACAGTGCAGCCAAAACGCGCGATGATCAGCTGTGAAAAAGCATATATCGAAATTATGGAATATCCCAGAGCCGATCATGCTGTCATTGTTGACGCTGAAACCGGAAAGCAGACCATCATTGAGGCCGGTCGCACCTCCGATGCGCTCCAATATGAACTTGAAGATATGGAAACAGCGATTCTTACAGGCAATACGACGATCATGAAACTCCGGGAATCTTCTGATGTCATGGATATTATGACAAAACTCCGCAGCGACTGGGGATTGTTTTATCCTGAAGAAATCCATTCATAATGACTGTTCAATCTATATGCAGATGTCACCATGATATCTGCATATTTTTTCTTATTCGTTTCAAACTGCGGACAGAATTTGTCAAATATGCTATAATGAAGTTTACGATTACAGCAGGCTGCGGCTATACCGGCCTGCTATACGCTGTGCGGCACGAACACGCATTCACAGCTGAAAGGAGTTTTCATGGCAATTACCAGAATGACTGTTATCAACGCCTCCACTGATGCAAATTATCGAAAAGGTCAGGATATTTTTTTGATTGATAAGCGCATTAAGAACTTTGAAACGGATATTAACACGCTGACAGATACCCCTATGATCACAGCTACTGTCCTTGATGCAGACGGCAGTGAGCACGAAACCCAGGTATCCATCGATGAAGATGAAAGCCAGATTGTCGGCAGCTTATGTTCCTGCTCCGATTTTTACCAATCAGACGGGCTCTGCTGCCACTGCGTCGCTATCCTTTTGAAATATATCTCCAGACGGCATATTCAAACAAGCTTTCCGTCAAAAAAACAAAATCGGATTGGTCAGACATTGATTGAATCTTATATTCATCAATCCTCCGGCAGTCACTATCCTGCTGAAACATCTGAAACCAAAGTTCTGATTGAACTGGAGCCAATTCTTCATAAACAATATCATAAACTTTCCGTCGACTTCAAGATCGGCACCGGCAAGAAATACGTCATCAAAGACTTGCTGGAGTTTGCCCGCCTTATTCGTCAAGGTGAATTATTTCAATATGGAAAGAATCTGAAATTTTTCCATGAACCTGAGGCTTTCACTTCTGAGAGCCGCAGCATGCTGGCATTTATTATGCAGCGGATTGAAGAGTACGAATACCATTTCCACTATGTTCAGGACAGCACCTATCGTTTCCAGACAATGAAGGCACTGCGTTACCTTCCGCTGTCTCCGACCGCTGTCGACATGTTTTTAAATATGATGATCGGACATACACTTCAGTTTGACCTCGATGATCATATACGGCCCATTTATGTTACAGACGGAGACCCGGAACTTACGCTTGAACTCAAAGCCGAAGATAGTGACACCTACCATCTGACCATCGAAGATTGTCTGATACTCTCCGGTGCCCGGACATTCTGGATTCTAAAAGATAAAATCCTGTATCGCTGCTCAGAAGCCTTCAAAAAGGACATGCAGCCTTATCTGACAGAGTTAAATCGTCAGAAGGTCCGCGAAATCACGCTTTCCGAGAAACAGCTTCGACCTTTTTACGGCAGTGTGCTGAAGCATCTGGAAGCCCATACGGATTTTCACACTGAAGGTGTTGATCTGACCGGTTATGAACCGCTTGAAGCGCATTTCAGTATTTACCTTGACAATCCGGCTGAGAATATCATCAGTTGTACAGCTTATGCCCGTTATGGCGAAGAAACATTTTCTCTTGCCACGCCTATCTCCTGTGAAGATGGTTTCCGTGATGCCGCAATGGAGAACAGAATCCTGACGGCTATTCAGACTTATTTTCAGCCTGCCGCAGTATCCGTGAATGAAGATTTCCCCGTTGCTGATGCTGATTTTATCATCAGTCATGATGATCAGGCAGCTTTCCTCTTTCTGGAACAGGGACTGCCCCATTTTTATGAGCTGGCCGAGGTTTTCATTTCCTCCAATATGAAACGGATCCGCATTCTGTCTGCACCAAAGACTGCCGTTGGTGTATCCGTATCCAAGGGTCTTCTTGAAATAGATATTCAATCTGACAGTCTGCCTTATGATGAACTGGCCGGCATACTGAACAGTTACAGACGCCGCCAAAAATACTATAAGTTAAAATCCGGAGAATTTCTTAAGCTTGAAAATAATTCTCTCAGCGTTTTATCTGAATTGGCTGACGGACTTCGGCTCTCTGAACAGGATATCCGTGATGGCAGGATTTCCGTGCCTTTATATCGCGCATCCTATATTGATGCCGTTCTTACCAGCCACAGCAGTGATATGCAGTCCCATAGAGACCGTTATTTCAAATCACTGATTCGTGATATGAAATCGGTGGCTGACAGCGATTATGAAGTTCCTGAGGCCATGAAACCCATTCTGCGTGACTATCAGAAAACCGGCTATCGCTGGCTCTGTACCATTGCACAGCTTGGATTTAGCGGTATCCTTGCTGACGATATGGGACTTGGAAAAACTTTGCAGATCATCACACTATTGGAACATGCCAGACTTGAAGCAATATCCAAAACTATCGATTTGACAGAAACTGCTTCCCATACAGCATGTCCGCCCCCTGTCAATCTGATTGTCTGCCCTTCGTCACTTGTTTATAACTGGGACAGCGAAATCGAGCATTTCGCACCGAATCTGAAAACATTGCTCATCACCGGTACCGCCCAGGAACGGCAGGAATTATTGACACACTATGCAGATTATGATGTTCTCATCACTTCATACGACATGCTGAAACGTGACATTGCCAGCTATGACAATCTCCATTTTCATTATCAGATCATCGATGAAGCGCAATATATCAAAAACCATCGAACCCAGGCAGCACGTTCTGTCTGCAGTATCCACTCTGTCACACGTTTTGCTCTGACCGGTACCCCGATTGAAAACCGCCTCAGTGAATTGTGGAGTATTTTTGAATATCTGATGCCGGGATTCTTATATCCTTATGCCTATTTCCGCTCAGAACTGGAACAGCCGATTGTAGAAAATAAAGATCAAATTGCTGCCACGAGGCTTCAGCAGCTTGTCCGTCCTTTTATCATGCGCCGTCTGAAGACAGATGTCTTAAAAGAACTGCCGGACAAACTGGAACATGCTGTTTATGCCCAGATGACGGATGAACAGAACAAGCTTTACACTGCCAATGCACTGAAGCTCCAGAAAAATCTGGAACAGCAGAGCGACAGTATGTTTAAAACGAGTAAAATCCAAATTTTAGCTGAATTAACCAAACTGCGCCAACTTTGCTGCGACCCGTCCTTAATCTATCAGAATTACCATGGCGGCTCAGCGAAACTGGACACCTGTATCCAGCTCATTGAAAATGCCATGGCTGGCGGCCACAAAATTCTTCTGTTCTCCCAGTTTACATCTATGTTGGATGTGATTGAACGCCGTCTGAAAACAGAACGCATTCTCTACTATCGGCTGGACGGCAGTACAAAGAGTGAGCAGCGCACCCGCCTTGTCAATGCTTTTAATGAAAACAAAGTTCCCGTGTTCCTGATTTCTCTAAAAGCTGGCGGCACAGGTCTCAATCTCACCGGAGCCGACATCGTCATCCACTATGACCCATGGTGGAATGCCGCTGCCCAGAATCAGGCAACTGACCGTGCACACCGTATCGGGCAGAAACACACTGTCACTGTTTATAAACTGATTGCACGGCACACCATTGAAGAAAAAATACTGGAACTTCAGGAAAACAAAAAAGCACTGTCAGACCAGATACTCTCAGAGGAAGGCGTCACAGCCAGCCATCTAACCAAAGAAGATCTGCTGCAGATCCTCCAATAGCCGTTCAAACACATACAGAGTGCGGTCTTAGGCAATCTCTAAAGGGAATCGAAAGGTGTTAGCCATCACAGGCACGTTCGCACTGCCGACGTGTACAACGGTACTAAGGTGCAAAAAACTGCACCTTAGTACCGGCCACGTCGAAGCACCTGTAATGGCTAACACCTTTCGATTCCCTTATTTATGTTTTTGTCCGCACTCTTGTATTTTGATTGACTCATTATGCTTATCATTCGATTTTGATATTATTGATTTTCAGCATACATCGTTTCAAAATCTTATAGTTGCACTTTTTTGGCTGCAGATTTTGCAGTGCCTGCTTAATCTTTTACTTATCTCTTTCGAGAAATTTCTTGACGTAAATACCGGTGTAGGAGTTTGGATTTTCGGCGATTTCTTCCGGTGTCCCCGTTGCAACGATTGTTCCGCCGCGGGCACCGCCTTCCGGTCCGACGTCAATGATATAGTCTGCAGTCTTAATAACATCCAAATTGTGTTCAATAACAACGACCGTATTTCCGCCTTCAGCCAATCGTCTGAGGATTTCTGTCAATTTGTGAACATCGGCAAAATGAAGACCGGTTGTCGGCTCGTCAAGGATGTAAATCGTTCGTCCTGTGCTGCGTTTGCTGAGTTCTGTGGCCAGTTTGATACGCTGTGCCTCACCACCGGACAATGTGGTTGATGGCTGTCCCAGCTTGATATAGGAAAGCCCCACATCATTCAGCGTTTCCAGTTTTCTTCGGATGGATGGTACATTTTCAAAGAACTTCACCGCTTCTTCAACCGTCATATCCAACACTTCATAAATATTCTTGCCTTTATACTTCACTTCCAGTGTTTCTCTATTGTAACGCTTGCCATGGCAAACCTCACACGGTACATAAATATCTGCCAGGAAATGCATCTCTATCTTGATAATACCATCACCGGCACAGGCTTCACATCGTCCGCCTTTGACATTGAAACTGAAACGACCTTTCTTGTAGCCTCGCTCTTTGGCATCTACAGATGAGGCAAATAAATCACGGATCAAATCAAACACGCCGGTATAAGTTGCCGGATTAGAACGCGGCGTACGTCCAATCGGTGACTGATCAATATTAATCACCTTGTCCAGCTGCTCCAGTCCCAAAATATCATCATGCTTGCCCGGATGAATGGTTCTTGCATGATTCAGATCTATCGCCAAACGCTTGTAAAGGATTTCATTCACTATGGAACTCTTGCCCGAACCGGATACACCTGTCACACAGGTCATCACTCCCAATGGAATATCTACATTAATATGCTTCAGATTATTCTCTGCTGCACCGATAATATGCAAAAATCCTGTCGGCTTCCTTCTCTCTTTTGGTACCGGAATTTTGATCCTGCCGCTCAAGTAAGCACCTGTTACGGACTTCTCACACTTCATGATATCCTGTGCGGTTCCTTCTGCAACAAGATATCCGCCATGCTCACCGGCTCCCGGACCGATATCCACAATCCAGTCCGCTTCCAGCATGGTATCCTCATCATGCTCCACCACAATCAGCGTATTACCGAGATCTCTCAAATTCTTCAGGGTCTTCAACAGCTTGTCATTGTCTCTCTGATGCAGACCGATACTCGGTTCATCCAGAATATAAGCCACACCAACAAGGCCTGAACCGATCTGTGTTGCCAGACGGATACGCTGTGCCTCACCGCCGGACAATGTGGCTGTCGCCCTTGAAAGCATCAGATAATCCAGACCTACATCAATCAGGAATCCCAGTCTTGCACGGATTTCTTTAATGACCTGATCACCGATCAAATGCTGCTGTGTCGTCAATTCCAGCTGATCCATAAATGCATTCAGATCTGTAATAGACAGCTCCGTCAGTTCACTGATGTTCCTGCCACCGATCGTCACCGCCAGAGATTCTTTCTTCAGACGTCTGCCGCCGCACTCTTTACACGGTGTAATGGTCATGAAATTCTCATATTCCTGTTTCGTCAATTCTGATCCTGTTTCTCTGTATCGACGCTCCACATTCTTAATCAGGCCTTCGAATGCCACATCATAAACACCTTCACCGCGCTGGCCACGATAATGAACTCTTACTTCACGTCCGCCTGTACCATGTAAAATAACGTCCTTGATTTCCTGCGGATAATCTCTGAATGGCGTATCCAGATCAAAATGATAAGCCTCCGCCAACGCTATCAGAATGGCGTGGGTAAAACTGGACGCATCTGCCGCAGACTGCCATCCCATCACCGCAATCGCTCCCTGGGAAATACTCAATGACGTATCCGGAATCATCAATTCCGGCGAAAATTCCATCTTATAACCTAAGCCATGGCATACAGGACAAGCACCAAAAGGATTATTAAATGAAAAGCTTCTCGGTTCGATCTCCTCAAAACTGATCCCACAGTCCGGGCATGAAAAACTCTGACTGAATGTCATACTGTCTTCCTGATCCGGAAGATCCACAATCGCCAATCCCTCTGCCAGTTTCAGCGTAGTCTCCAGTGAATCTGTCAGTCGCTTCTCGATACCTTCCCGCACCATCAGTCGGTCTACAACAACGGAAATATTGTGCTTCTTATTCTTCTCAAGCTTAATCTCTTCCGACAATTCATACTGATGGCCATCCACCATCACACGTACATAGCCGCTCTTTCTTGCCTGCTCAAAAATCTTTACATGCTCGCCCTTACGGCCCCTGACAACCGGAGCCAGCAGCTGAATCTTCGTTCTCTCTGGCAAAGCCATCACTGCATCCACCATCTGATCCACCGTCTGCTTCTTGATCTCCTTGCCGCACTTCGGACAATGAGGCGTTCCGATTCTGGCATACAGCAATCGATAATAATCATAAATCTCTGTCACTGTTCCCACAGTGGATCGCGGGTTTCTATTGGTTGACTTCTGATCAATAGAAATGGCCGGAGACAGTCCAGAAATACTCTCCACGTTTGGCTTCTCCATCTGACCAAGGAACTGTCTCGCATAAGAAGACAACGACTCCATATATCTTCGCTGTCCTTCCGCATAAATCGTATCAAAAGCCAATGAAGACTTACCCGAACCACTGAGCCCCGTCAATACAACCATCTTATTGCGCGGTATCTTCACATCAATGCCTTTTAAATTATGTTCTCTGGCACCCTTTATATCTATAAAATCTTTCTGCGTCAATTCTGGCATCGTTACTTCCTTTCTTAATCTTCCTCCATCTCATGGACCATCTTCTTCAATTCCATGATCTTGTCTCTCAGCATAGCCGCTTTCTCAAAATCAAGCTCTGCTGCTGCTGAATGCATCTGCTTCATCAGCTTGCGGATCGCTGCATTCAACTCTTTATAACTCATAGACTCCGCGTCTTTAACAAAACTGTCTTCAGACTTATCCGCTGCCACCGAGATACTGATCAAATCTCTGACAGCCTTCTGGATTGTCTTCGGAGTAATGCCATGAGCTTCATTATAAGCCTGCTGAATGGCCCGTCTTCGATTAGTCTCGGTAATCGCCTTATCCATAGAATCTGTGATTCTGTCCGCATACATAATGACATGTCCCTCTGTATTACGGGCCGCACGGCCAATGGTCTGGATCAATGATGTCTCTGAACGCAGAAAACCCTCCTTGTCTGCATCAAGAATCGCTACCAGAGTAATCTCAGGAATATCCAGACCCTCTCGCAGGAGGTTGATGCCTACAAGTACATCAAAGACATTCAATCGGAGATTTCTCACGATCTCCGACCGCTCCAGCGTATCAATATCTGAATGCAGATATCGGACGCGGATGCCCAGTTCTTTCATATAATCCGTCAAATCCTCAGCCATTCGCTTCGTCAGTGTAGTGATCAATACCTTATGGCCATGCTCAATTTCCTTATTCACCTCGGAAATCAGATCATCGATCTGTCCTTCCACCGGCCGTACACTGATCTCCGGATCCAGCAGTCCGGTCGGTCGGATCACCTGTTCTGCTCTCAGCAATTCATGTTCACCCTCATAGACATTCGGTGTCGCAGAGACAAAAAGCATCTGGCTGATATGGGATTCAAATTCTTCAAAATTAAGCGGACGGTTATCCTTAGCCGAAGGCAGCCTGAATCCGTAATCTACCAATGTTGTCTTTCGTGACTGGTCACCGGCATACATCCCACGCACCTGCGGAATTGTAATATGGGACTCATCTACGATCATCAGAAAATCATCCGGAAAATAATCCAGAAGCGTATGCGGCGGCTCTCCCGGCTTCAATCCGGACAAATGTCTGGAATAGTTCTCTATACCGGAACAAAAGCCGGTTTCACGCATCATCTCTATGTCAAACTTCGTTCTCTCTGCAATTCGCTGTGCCTCCAGAAGCTTATCTTCACGCTTAAACCATTCCACCCGTTCTTTCAATTCTTCTTCAATCGCACAAATCGCCTTCTCCATCTTCTCCGGTGCAACAACATAATGAGATGCCGGAAAAATAGCTACATGTTCCAGTCTTGCCTTCGCACTGCCTGTTAATGCATCAAATTCCGTAATTCTGTCAATCTCATCTCCGAAAAATTCTACTCTAACCGCTGTATCTGTTGCATTCGCCGGGAAAATCTCCACCACATCGCCACGCACTCTGAATGTACCGCGCTTAAAATCCATATCATTACGTACATACTGGATATCGATCAGCTTACGGATGACATCATCTCTGTCTTTCAGCATGCCGGGACGCAAAGAAATCACCATCTCCTGATAATCGATGGGACTACCCAGACCATAAATACAGGAAACAGACGAAATGATAATCACATCGCTGCGCTCCGATAATGCCGCTGTCGCAGAATGACGCAGCTTATCAATCTCATCGTTGATCGCTGAATCCTTCTCTATATAAGTATCCGAAGACGGTACATAAGCCTCCGGCTGATAATAATCATAATAGGAGACAAAATATTCTACTGCATTGTTCGGGAAAAATTCCTTCATCTCTCCGTAAAGCTGCGCCGCCAGCGTCTTATTGTGGGCCAGAATCAGCGTCGGTTTATTCAGCTGCTGAATCACATTGGCCATGGTAAAGGTCTTACCTGAACCGGTAACACCCAATAATGTCTCAAACTGATTGCCTTCCTTAAACCCCTGAACCAGCTTCTCTATGGCCTGAGGCTGATCGCCGGTGGGGGCATATTCACTGTGTAACTCAAAATGGTCCATCTGCATTCTCCTAATTCATTTCTGCACTTCAATATACTACGCCTATTATATCATTCCTCTTATAAAAAGTACATACGTTTTCGAATATTTGTTCTATTTTGATCTTTTTTTGAATCGTATATATAATTTCAACTTGATCAGAAACAGACACAACAAAAAGGCATCAAAAAAAGCGGATTAAACCGCTTTTTTTGATGCCTTTTTATTCCGCCTGAATCTGCTCCAGTACGACTTCCTGGGCTTTCTCAAGCTGCGTATCTGTCTCGCTGTCGGAATTCAATTCCACTTCTACGTCCGGATCAATACCTGTTCCGTGGATATTGCGTCCGTTCGGCGTATAGTACTTGGCACTTGTCAGCTTGATGGCTGAACCGTCTCCAAGCGGCAGCACATACTGGACGATGCCCTTACCAAAGGATGTGGTACCTACAAGCTTCGCTTTGCCGTAATCCTGAAGGCAGCCACTGACAATCTCTGATGCACTGGCGCTGTTGCCGTTAATAAGCACGCTGATTGGCACATCAATGGTATCCTCATCCTCTGAATACTCTTCCTGCTTCTTATCATTCTTGTCAACAGTATAAACAAGCAGCTTATCCTTAGGAAGGATTCTGTCAAGAATGGCTGTTGCAGAGTTCACAAGGCCGCCCGGATTATCACGCAGATCAATGATCAGCCCCTTCATTCCCTGAGCTGTCAGTTCATCAATGGCCTGATTGAACTGGTCCGCCGTTGTCTCTTCAAATTCATAAACAGCGACGTAACCGATATTGCTGTCCAGCATCTTGGACGTTACCATCGGGATCTCAATTGTCTTGCGTTCCACCTCAAATGTCAGATATTTATCTTCAGATGGTCTGTACACTTCGATACTGACGGTTGAGCCTTCTTCGCCCTTGATCCATGTGACAACCTCTGTCACATCGACACCAGTCACTTCCTTGCCTGCTACTTTGTAAAGGATATCATCCTTGAGAATACCGGCTTCAGCACCCGGTGACCCCTCAAAAGGACGTACAACCGTAATCACGCCTGTCTCTTTATTCTGGCTGACAACCACACCGATACCGGAATATTTGCCAGATGTGGACTCCTGCAGCTGGTCATACTCATCCTTAGTATAATAAACAGTATATGGCTCATTCAGTGCATCCACATAGCCTTTGTAAATACCTTCCACCATATCATCCTGAGTGATATCTGAATCATCCGAAACATCCAGATAATACTGGTCAAGCACACTGTGCAGCTTGTTCAGTTTCTTCTCAACTTCTTTATACCGCCCCGAAATATCCGTCACATCACCACTGGATGAAGACACATCCGATGCCTCCACAGCATCTCCTGTTCCTGTGGTCTGACCTGTTGATGACGACGCATAATCTTTCAAAAAGCACCCGGATAACGCCAGCACGCCTATGATCAGCACACACAGGATCACACCTGTCAAAAGGCCTTTATAATAGCTCTTTTTGTCATTTCTGTTCTCCATAGTCTGTCTCCTTCTGAAAACAGACAATTGCTCACTGCCATTGATTCAGGATGATAGAAAATATCGCAGTCTGCAATCATCTGTTTAAAAATTGCTGAATTTTATTCTATAGTAACACAAAGAGCTGGCCCAGACAATTGTCTGAAGCCAGCTTTCTTAAAGTTCACACTTTTTTCAATTTTAATTTTAGAACAAAACAAAATGATGTTCAAAGTTTGTCTCATTCTATCAGACACGGATATGCTTGATCAATGTCACGTAACTTCCGATGAAACCGATACCAAGACCGATAATCAATGAGATTGGAATCAGTACTCTGAAAATCTCACCGGATGGAAGGAATGTCATAAATCTGCTGAGACTTGTAAATTCAGTTGTCATAAATGAAACAACCTTCTCATACAATACCTTCAGCGCACATACCGGAATCAGGGAACCGATCAAACCGATGAGCATACCTTCGATCAGGAATGGTGCTCTTACGAAAAAGTCTGTCGCTCCGAGATATTTCATGATGGCAATCTCTTCATGTCTGACTGTAATACCGATCATAACAGTATTGCTGATCAGGAAGACAGCAACACCTACAAGGATAACGATGATCGCCAGTGATACATAACTCAGGAGACGTCCGAAACTTGCAAAGCTGTCTGCCACGCTCTTGGATGCATTGACAGAACGTACACCATCAATGCCTTTGATATAATCTACAAGATCCTGCTGCATAGCAGCATCCTTCAGATAAACTTCCAAGCTGGCAGAAGATGCCAGTGGATTATCATTGTCCAGATTCGTCAGAATGTTCTGATCTGTATCCGGGAATGCTTTCTCTTTGTATTCTTTCCATGCTTCATCAGCAGAAGTATAATGAACATTGTCCACTTCATCCCGCTTCTCAATCTGAGACTTGATATCTAGAATCTGATCTTCCTCAACGCCCTCATCAAAGAATACCGTAACACCCACCGTTGTTTCTACTTCAGAAAAGATATGTTGGAAGTTCATCACCATGCAATAGAAAATGCCGAAGATGAACAGGCAGGCTGTGATGGTACCGATCGATGCCAGTGAGAACAGACGGTTTCTGAATACATTTTTAATACCCTGTTTAATGCCATATAAAAAACTACTCATAGATATACCCGCCTTTTCTCTCGTCGCTGATGATCTCGCCCTCACTCATGGTGATGACACGCTTCTGCATTCTCTCGACGATTTCTTTGTTATGCGTAACAACAACAACTGTTGTACCACGCATATTGATGGCTTCAAGCAGTTTCATAATCTCCCATGAATTCTTCGGATCCAGGTTACCTGTCGGCTCATCTGCCAAAAGCAACGGCGGATTATTCACAAGGGCACGGGCCAGGGCAACTCGCTGCTGCTCACCGCCGGACAGCTCATTCGGGTAGGACTTGGCCTTGTCAGGAAGACCGACCAGCTTCAGCATGGCCATAACATTCTTCTTGATCAGACGGTTCGGTGCACCGACTACCTGCTGGGCAAATGCGATATTCTCATAAACATTCCTGTCTTTCAGAAGACGGAAATCCTGGAATACAACGCCGATGCCTCGACGAAGCTTCGGTACTCTTCTCCTGCGGAGTCGTCCGAGATTCTTGTTGTTGATATAAATGGTGCCGGATGTCGGCTCCATTTCTTTTAAAAGTAGCTTAAATAATGTTGTCTTGCCGGAACCACTCTGGCCCACGACAAATACAAATTCGCCTTTTTTAATCCGGAGACTGATGCCCTTTAAAGCTTTCACATCTCCCGGATAGGTTTTGGTCACCTGATCTAAGGCTATCAATTGCTTCCCCTCCTTCAAGAAGGAATCTTTTAGTAATCAAAAGTTTCCATATAATTCATATACTTGACAACCATCAGCGCAATCTTAAATGTGATGGCGTCCTCAAAAACACGCAGGTCAAGTCCTGTACTCTTCTGAAGCTTATCCAGACGGTAAACCAGTGTGTTTCTGTGAATGTACAGCTGTCTGGATGTCTCTGAGACATTCAGGCTGTTCTCGAAAAACTTATTGATGGTCATCAGTGTTTCTTCATCGAAATCTTCCGGTGACTTGCTGTCGAAAATCTCTTTAATAAACATCTTGCACAACGGGATCGGAAGCTGATAGATCAGACGGCCGATACCGAGGTTGCTGTATGCAACTACATTGCGCTCATTGTAGAAGATCTTGCCTACATCCAGTGCCATTCTTGCTTCCTTGTAAGATCTGGATACATCCTTGATCTCCTGCACGATCGTACCAAGGGCAATTCTAGCCTTCGGCAGATTCTCACCGCAAAGCATCTCATAGATGACTTTGGCAGCCTTACAGAGATCATCATAGGTCTCATTCTCCTTCACTTCTCTGACAACAATGACATTCTTCTCATCAACCGCTGTAATGAAGTCCTTCGGACGGCCTGTGTAAAGTGAACGGACAGTCTCAAGGCTGTTCATATCCCGATCATTGTTCACCTCAATGAGCAGTACGATTCTTCGTACATCTGTATCAATGTGCAGCTTCTTGGAACGATTATAGATATCAACAAGAAGCAGATTATCAAGCAGCAGATTCTTGATAAAGTTATCCTTATCAAAACGCTCCTTGTAGGCAACCAGCAGATTCTGGATCTGGAATGAGGCTACCTTGCCGATCATGTAGACATCATCACTGTCTCCCCTTGCCAGAATGATAAATTCCAGCTGATGTTCATCAAAAACCTTGAAAAACTGAAATCCCTGAAGAACCTGACTATCTGCCGGTGAATTGACAAATTCCAGTACAAACTTCTCATAATCTTCTGCATTGGAAAATGTGGAGGCTAATACCTTTCCTTCAATATCCATCACACATAAATCTATTCTAGTAATCGCTTTCAGTCCCTCAATCGTATTCTGTAAAATCTGGTTTGAAATCATAATGCACTTCTCCCTGCCTTCCCGTAATCTATTGTAATAAACTCTTATTATTATAATAAAGCACAACAACCAAAAAATAAAGTGTTTTTTATATATTTTTCATATATTTTTCTTTGAAACCTATGTTATTTTCTCATTGAATTACAATAATATTACGATTTAAATGAGTGAACCATGAAAATCACCAATTTTACTATTGTTTTTTGTCTATAATCACAATTGCTTTTCAAAGAACAGTTCCTGTACACTATACCAGAAAATCATAAATATTGCAATATTATTTCACAAATATTACATAATTTGTAATCATTTTGAATCCAACAGAGGGAATACGGCCTCCGGATCCCCAACAGGCTTTGAAAAAAACTGTATTCTGTTTGTTGAGCCACATTCTACCAAATAATTAAGCCACAAGTTTTCATAATCCAAATATCCAAGTATCAAAATGAGGCTCCAAATGAACTGATTCACCACAAGCCCGTGGGCATTGCAAAGGAACTTGTGATGATTTTTCATTGGAACCTCATTTTCTGATGTCATTGAAATTTTGACTAGTTAATAGCTGTTACTTTGTAATCCCTGTCTTCAACTGTTTTCTTTAAAATATCGTCTGCTACATCTGCAGAGAGTTCTACAACTGCTGTACCTGCTTCATGGCTGACTTCTGCTGATGCCACGCCTTCGAGGCCCTCAAGTGCCTTCTTTACAGTTGCCTCACAGTGACCACACATCATACCTTCGATTTTCATTGTTTTCTTCATTGTCTGCATCTCCTTATTATTTTGATTATTATTGTTGTCTTGTTTGCTGTTATCCACCGCTTCTTCTATTATAACCTGATTTTTTAACTTTTTGTCCTTTTTTGTGTCATGCATGTTAAAAAGATTCAGACGCAGTGCATTAGTGACGACGCAGAAGCTTGATAAACTCATAGCTGCTGCACCAAACATAGGATTTAATGTCCATCCGAAAACAGGGATCCACACACCTGCTGCCAGAGGAATACCGATGACATTGTAGAAGAATGCCCAGAAAAGATTCTCATGGATATTCCTGAGGGTTGCCCGGCTCAGACGGACAGCTGCTGATACATCACTCAGACGGCTCTTCATCAATACCACATCTGCTGCATCAATGGCCACATCCGTACCGGCACCAATGGCAATACCCATATCAGCTCTTGTCAAAGCCGGTGCATCGTTGATGCCATCACCAACCATGGCCACTTTTCCATACTTCTGGAGCTTTCTGATGACACTTTCCTTGCCCTCCGGAAGAACACCGGCGATGACATCATCCACACCTGCCTGTGCACCGATGGCTCTGGCTGTTCTCTCATTATCTCCTGTCAGCATCACAACACGGATACCCATATTCTGAAGCTCACCGACAGCCTGTCTGCTGTCTTCCTTCATGGTATCTGCAACGGCAATAATGCCCGCCAGTTTCCCATCCTCTGTGAAAAACATCGGTGTCTTTCCCTGTTCTGCCAGCTGTTCTGACTGTTTAACGAACTTCTCAGGCACCACTGTCTGTGTCTTAATAAATGTATAATTTCCTCCGGCAAGCTTTCGGCCATTTCGAAGGGCAGTCAGTCCATTGCCCGGAAGTGCTTCAAACTCAGAAACCTCTTCCAATGACATCTTCTGTTCATCCGCATATTTCAAAATAGCCTTCGCTAGAGGATGCTCACTGCGTTTCTCAAGGCTTGCTGCCAAACCAATCAATGCCTCTTTTGTCACACCATCAGCAGGCACCATATCTGTTACAACAGGTTCACCATTGGTGATGGTGCCCGTCTTATCCAGAGCGACAATCTGTATCTTGCCTGTCTCTTCCAGGGATACCGCCGTCTTAAAAAGGATACCATTCCTGGCACCCATACCATTGCCCACCATAATGGCTACCGGTGTCGCAAGTCCAAGGGCACACGGGCAGCTGATAACCAACACTGAAATACCTCTTGCCAACGCAAAGCCCACACTCTCACCTGCCAACAGCCATACGATCATAGTAAGCACTGCAATAGTGATAACCGCCGGTACAAAAACACCTGATACTTTATCCGCGATTTTTGCAATCGGTGCCTTTGTAGCTGCCGCATCACTGACCATCTGAATGATCTGTGATAAAGTTGTATCCTGTCCGACACGGGTTGCTTCACATCTGATAAAACCGGACTGATTCAATGTGGCCGCCGATACGGCATCACCGGCTTTCTTGTCTACCGGAATACTCTCACCTGTCAGAGCCGCTTCATTCAAGGCACTGCTGCCTTCTATAATCACACCGTCCACAGGTACATTCTCCCCAGGACGAACAATGAAAATATCACCTTTCTTCACCTGTTCAATAGGAACTGTCACTTCCTGACCCTTCCGCTCGATCACAGCTGTCTTCGGTGCCAGTTTCATCAAGCCTTTGAGTGCATCTGTTGTCTTGCCCTTGGAACGAGCCTCCAGCATCTTTCCTACAGTGATCAGTGTCAGGATCATGGCCGCAGATTCAAAGTAAAACTCATGCATATAATGCATGACCATCTCCATATCTCCCTTCACCTGGGCATCCGTCATGGCAAACAACGCATAGGTACTGTAACCAAAAGCCGCCGTTGAACCAAGTGCCACCAGTGTGTCCATATTCGGTGCACGGTGCAGTAAACTTGTAAAACCGCTGATAAAAAACTTCTGATTGATGACCATGACAATACCGGTCAGAAGGAGCTGAACCAGTCCCATGGCAATATGATTATTCTCAAAAAATGCCGGCAGCGGCCATCCCCACATCATATGCCCCATGGAAAAATACATCAACACAATCAAAAAGCCCAGCGATGCCAGAAGTCTGCGCTTCAGAACCGGTGTATCGTGATCCTTCAGCATCTCTTCCTCCTCAGCCATGGATGATGCACCTGAATACGCTGTGGCTTCCCCTTTCACAGAGGCCCCGTATCCTGCTGCTTCCACAGCCTGAATAATATCCTGATCGGCGGCTGTTCCTTCAACGCCCATGGAATTCGTCAACAAACTGACTGAACAGGATGTCACCCCTTCCACCTTCGAAACAGCCTTCTCTACACGGGCACTGCAGGCTGCACAGCTCATACCCGTCACTATAAATTGCTGCATGACGTTCTCTCCTCCATTCTTTCTCATCATCACAGATGTTTTCATCTGCAGATCATTCTATATAATATAGTAGTCTTACCCCAAATAGAATTACCATTCAAACCCAAATTACCCCACCCCCCTGGGGTCATATTCATTCTATACCTATACGAAAAAAAAGTCAATGCTCCTTATTGAAAAAAACACGCATCTGAACATTGAATGCACCGCACAAAAATGCTAAAATAGTAGTAATATGTATACACCCCTGGTGGGTGACTGACGAAAGGAGTAATCCATGAAGGCAGAACAACAAAATATCAAAAGACTGCTTAATACGGCAAAGGGCCAGATTGACGGAGTGAACAAGATGATCGACGATGATAAATACTGTATCGACATTTCCAATCAGATCATGGCTACCATTGCCATTTTGAAAAAGGTCAATATTGAAATTCTTGATGCCCATTTAAAATGCTGTGTTCTTCACGCAGATGACCGTGAACGTGAAGCAAAGATCAGCGAAATATCCGAAGTGCTGAAAAAGGCACTCAAATAATACTGGAGCAATTCACCATGAATCAAACAACCAAAACCGTTTTTATTACAGGTGCATCTAGGGGAATCGGGCGCGCCATTGCAATTCGCTTTGCAGCTGCCGGTTATCGTCTTGCACTCTGCTGCCGTCATAACAGTGATATGCTGAGGAAGCTGCAGACTTTGATAACAGAACAATACCATACTGATTGTCTGATCTACACAGCAGATACCGGAAACTATTCACAAATGGCATCCATGATCAACGATACCATTCAGCATTTTCATCATATTGATGTGCTTGTCAACAATGCCGGTATTTCTTACATTGGCTTATTAACAGATATGTCCTCTGAGGACTGGCAGAACATTCTCAGTACAAATCTGACATCTGTTTTCAACAGCTGCCGTCTGACCGTTCCCGGGATGGTGCATCGCCATTCAGGTAAAATCATCAATATTTCTTCTGTATGGGGATGCTGCGGTGCTTCCTGCGAAGTTGCCTACTCGGCAACCAAAGGCGGCATCAACGCTTTTACTCAGGCTCTGGCCAAGGAACTGGCGCCAAGTAATATTCAGGTCAATGCCATTGCCTGCGGTGCCATTGATACTGAAATGAATGCCTTTCTCTCTGAAGAAGACCGCCAGGCTTTAACCGATGAAATTCCTTCAGGACGTTTCGGCCGTCCTGAAGAAGTCGCGGAGCTTGTACTGGATCTTTCAGAAAATCATCATTATATGACAGGTCAGATCATCCGCCTGGATGGCGGATGGATTTAGATGTCTGTATTCTAAAGAGAGTTGTATACATTATGAAAAAAAAGATCAGTATATGCAAAGTAAGTCAGATCAGTATTGTACTGACAGCGGTCATTGCCATTATTTTATCTGCATTGTCCATTTTCAGTCTGAAAGAGTTCTCGACACTCCAACAGACAACCGAACAATATATTCTCTGCGAGAACGCAGCCAAGCAGCTTCAGGATGGCTCCGATTATCTGACGGAGCAGGTTCGGCTTTATGCGGCAACCCGTCAAACACAATACCGTTCTTTGTATTTTGAAGAAGCGAACACAACCAAACGACGCGAGAAAGCACTGGATGCCCTGAAAGAGTATTTCGACAGCACATATACCTTTGCTGCCCTTGAAAAAGCACTGGAGTGTTCTGAAGAGCTTATGGAAACCGAATATTATTCCATGCGTCTGGTTGCTGAAACCTCTTTCCAGAATCCCTCCACCTGGCCGGAAGAAATCAGAAATGTCCAGTTATCTGATGAAGATTTGAAGCTGTCCAACAGCAAGAAACTTGAGAAAGCCAATCGTATTGTCTGCGACGATGCCTACCAGAATGCCCGCACTGAAATCACTCAGAATGTTTCTGAGTGTATGAACGGACTGATCACACAGACCCGCAACAATCAAAACCGTTCTTCTTCTATTTTTTCAGATTTATACATGAAATTAGAAGCAGGTATTCTCATTCTTGTCATTTTGCTGTTTGCTATCTGCGTCATGATAAGAAGGCTGATCGTCAAACCGCTGATCAGCTACAATGAAGGTGTGAAGCGCGGTGAGATTTTCCCTGTGATCGGTGCTGCAGAGCTTCAGCATCTGGCCGGAACATATAACAAAGTTTATCTCGAGAATCAGGAAACACAGCGTCTGATCCGTCATCAGGCTGAACATGATGCACTGACTCAGGCATTAAACCGCGGCTCCTTTGAAAAGCTTCTTCATATCTATGAAACAGGTGATCCTCCATTTGCCCTGATCCTGATTGATGTAGATATATTCAAATCCGTAAATGATACTTACGGCCACGCAGTCGGTGACAGTATTCTGAAGAAAGTCACGAATCAGTTAAAAACTGCTTTTCGAAGCATTGATTATGTCTGCCGTATCGGCGGTGATGAATTTTCCGTGATCATGATCGAAATGACCAGCAATCTGAAGTATACAATTGAAGAAAAGATCAATGCTGTCAATGCTGAACTTGCTAAAGCTGAAGATGGCCTTCCGGCAATTTCACTGAGCGTCGGCGTTGCATTCTCCGATCGACAGAATCCAAGCGACAGCATCTTCAAGGATGCGGATAAAGCCCTCTACCATGTCAAAGAGAACGGCAGAAATGGCTGCTGGTTCTACTAATAATAACTGCTGAGATTAAATCTCATATCACGAAAAAAAAGGTTCCCGAAACAATTCGGGAACCTTAATCTTTATTCAATTATGGGCTTACATAATACAGAGGATTCACATACTCTCCGCCTACTGTCACACCAAAATGAAGATGAGCACCGGTAGAAATACCAGTGGAACCTACAGCTGCAATTGTCTGACCCTGTGATACATAATCACCTTCGCTGACATATAAGGAACTGCAATGTTCATAAACCGTACAAACACCATTACCATGGCTGATAACTATGTAATTACCCATTGCGCTGTTGTAGCTGGCTGTCGTAACTGTACCGCTGGCTGCCGCCCAAATGGATGAACCATAGGAAGCACCGATGTCGAGGCCTCTATGATAGGAAGATGCACCCGCTGTCGGTGAGCTTCTGTAACCAAAGTAAGAAGTGATTGATGTACTGCCAACCGGCCAGATCATGCCTGTACTGGAGCTGGATGAACTTGAATCATCTGAACTGTCATCATATGATGAATCATCAGATGAACTGCTGGAATCGGATGATGAGCTGGAATCGGAGCTGGATGAGCTTGAGCTGGATGATGAACTGCTCTCTGCTTCCTGCTGTCTTCTTGCCTCTTCTTCTGCAGCTTTCTTGCGTGCTTCCTCTTCTGCAGCTTTCTTACGGGCTGCTTCCTCAGCGGCTTTACGTTCCTGTTCAACAATCTGCTGGAGCAGGCTGTTCTCTGCATCAATTTCTTCCTGTGTAGAAGAAATATCTGAATTCACAGAATCAATATCGGAACCAATCGCAACCAGTTCTTCTTCCTTCTGAGCAACAATCTTCTCAAGAGATTCCTTCTCTACTTCATACTGCTCCTTCTGAGCTTCCTGCAGTTGCTTCTGCTCTTCAAGCTGAGCTTCGTATGCTGCGATCTGATCTCTGATGTTTTGGAGACTAACAAGCAGATTGTGGTCATATTCGTTAATCTTGGAAATGTATTCCTGATTATTCAGCATTGTCTTCAAATCGCCTGAACCAAGCAACATCTGAAGATAATCATCATCGCCTGATTCATACATGGCTTTAATACGTGCTTTCAATGCTGTGTACTGTGTCTTCTCATCTTCTTTGGCCTGTGCAAGATTATCCTGAGTGATACTGATCTCAGATTCTGTCTGCTCAAGCTGTGCGGATACTTCCTCCAACTGTGCAAGATATGTCTTGATCTTGTCATCCAGTTCAGAAATATAGGACTCTGTATCTGACTTATTCTGCTTCAACTCTGCAAGCTGCGACTCAAGCTCGCTCTGCTGGTTCTTCAAATCTTCTATCTGGCTCTGGACTTCTGCCTTCGTTGCCGCCATTGTCGGAACTGCAAGCGAAACGCTGAGGGCAGCTACCAGAACATATCTGGTAAATCTCTTTAAACCGTGTTTCATGAAAATCTCCTTCCTAAAACGCTGTTTTATACTTTCTTCATATTTACTGAGCCTGTCCACGATATCTCGTATCCATCAACCCATCTGCGTACAATTATAGCATTTTCAGGGGCCTATTTCAAGTATATTTCTAATTTATTTCAGAATTATTACAAAAGCACCTGTTTTAAAGGTGCTTTGTTATCATTTTTCCCATTAAAATATCAGAATTTCTTAAGGTCTTCAATAAGAGCATCTATATTCTCTTCTTTTGTAGCCCAGCTTGTGCAAACTCTCACTGCGCTATGATCTTCATCCATTTTCTCCCAGAATGAAAAACTGTATTTTTCAGATAATTTTTCAAGAACAGCATCCGGTAAAACAGGCAGCTGCTGATTGGTGGAATTCTCCACATAAAAATCATAACCGCACTCCCGGAACGCTTTTTTCAGTTTCATAGCCATATCAATGGCATGTTTGGAAATCTGCCAGTAAAGACCATCTTCAAAAAGTGTCTGAAACTGAATACCAAGAAGGCGTCCCTTAGCCAGCATACCGCCCCGCTGTTTGATCATATATCGGAAATCTTTGCTGATAGCCGGGTTTGTAATCACAACTGCTTCACCAAATAAAGCACCCACCTTTGTACCGCCGATATAGAAGACATCACACAATCTCGCAATATCTTCCAATATTACATCGTTATCAGCCGCCATCAGGCCATAACCGAGGCGGGCACCATCCAGGAATAACGGCAGCCCGCATTCATGGCAAACACGACTGATGGCTTCCAGCTCATTCCTGTAATAAATCGTTCCATTCTCAGTAGGATTGGAAATATACACCATCCCCGGCTGGACCATGTGTTCCGCACTGGAATCATTCATATGTGCCTCATAAGCTGCCTTAATCTGCTCCGCTGTTATCTTTCCTTCACGGCCGCATGGCAATGCCAGTACTTTATGTCCTGTTGCCTCAATTGCCCCCGACTCATGCACATTGATATGACCGCTGGCAGCTGTCAAAACTCCTTGATATGGCCTAAGAACAGAACAGATAATGGTCGTATTGGTCTGTGTGCCGCCAACCAGAAACTGCACATCAATATCCTCACGGCCGCAGGCCTTACGGATCAAATGTCTCGCCTCATCACAATAAGGATCCAGCCCGTATCCCGGGGTTTGATCCATATTTGTTTCTATCATACGTTCCAAAATCTTCGGATGAGCGCCTTCTGCATAATCACACTGAAACTCTATCATTGTTCTACCTCCAAAAAACTTCTTTGCGAAATACTCTAGGTTCTCGAAGATGATTTTCTATTAAAGAATAGAAAATCATCTATCAAGAGAACCATATATTTCACAATTATTCCATACAGCAATCTTTTACATCTCTTTATACTTGCTTCTCAACTATTATGTTATAAAACGCAAAAAGAGACTGCCGTTTCAGACAATCTCTTTGTATTATACTCTTTTTCTGACCTTTCTGCAATCGTTATTACTCTCTTCCGACTTAAGTTTTAACTGCTCATACGCGTTTCGCTGCCTTATGTACCGCTGCCAATGTCAGGCAACGCGAGTGTGCCTGTATGGAACTGTTAGAACACCATCATACTTATTTACTTGAAGTTTGCAATGCTGCTTATTTCAGAAGAATGATGCTCAGCGGCGGCATACGCAGATAGACATGTTCTCCTTTTGCAGGAAGGTATTTGGCTGCTCCGTGTTCACCGACTTTGGCAACCTTCCACCAGATCCGCTCGCCATTTGGCACTCTGAAAAAGCAGTACCATTCAAATGGCAGTTCTGAGACATTCTCAACTGTAACCTCTATAAGATTTTTCGTATTTTCCGGTTTTTCTGCCAATACTTCTATATAGTGGGCGCGGATACCGACAGCATGGATATCATCCGAAACCGGTGTATCCATCTCCAGGGTACAATGCCACTGCGGTACTTCGATACTGTTTTCGGTAATTTTTCTGGCCTCAGTGATATTTTTGCAGCCTGTCAGTCTGGCTGCCTCTCTGTATCCCGGCTGATCAAAGATGTCTTTGGTGTCACCGGTGACAATAACCCGGCCATGGTCCAGAATCAGCAGTCTGTCACAGAACTGATAAATTTCATCTCTGCTGTGGGAGACCATAATGACATCTCCTGCATAATCACTCAGCTGCCCGATCATATCTTCCAGAAGCTGTTCCTTCAGGAAACTGTCAAGAGCCGAAAAAGGTTCGTCCAGCAAAAGCATCTGCGGTTCACTGGCAAGAATTCGAGCCAGTGCTACACGCTGCTGCTGACCGCCGGATAATTCATTCGGCATACGTCCGCCAAGGTTCTGAAGGGCAAACTGTTCAAGAAGTCTGTCAATTTCTTTCTTCTTCTCATCCCCACTTTTCTTCATGGCAATGCCGATATTCTCTGCCACTGTCATGGTCGGAAAAAGCGCATACTGCTGAAAAAGATAACCTATATGACGTTCTCTTGCCGGCATATCGATTTTCGCTGTGCTGTCATAAACGGTTCTGCCGTCCACAATAACTTTCCCTGAGTCCGGCTTCACAAGTCCTGCAATCATCTTCAGAGTCATGCTCTTGCCCATACCGGAACCACCGAGAATCCCCAGACTGCCGCCATCATGTTCAAAAGCAACATCCATCTGAAATCCCTTAAACTTTTTATGTAATTCTACTGATAATGCCATTTTACCACCTCTGAATCTTGCTGATGCCGTGCATGGTTATGATGTTGATCGCAAAAATGAAGACAAAGGCAATGGCTACCAGAACAATCACCCAGAAACCTGCCACATCATAGTTCTGCGCACTGACTTCTGCGGCAATGGCTACAGCCATAGTTCTGGTCTTTCCCAGAATATTGCCTGCCAGCATGGAGGTGGCGCCGTATTCGCCCAAAGCTCTTGCAAATGTAAGAATTGTACCCGATGCGATGCCTGGTCCCGCTACCGGAATAACAACCTTTCTGAAAATTGTCCACTCCGATAATCCCAATGTTCTCCCGGCATAAATATAATTTACATCCACCTGCTCAAAAGCCGCTCGTGCATTACGGTACATCAGTGGAAATGCAACAACAGTCGCTGCCAGGACACATCCCGGCCATGATAAAACAACTTTAAATTGGTAATGTTCCCACAGGTAAATACCAAGTGGACGCTTCAAGCTGAATATAAGCAGCAACAAAAAGCCGGCAACTGTCGGAGGCAGTACCAGCGGCAGATTCAGAATGCCATCCAGAATACTCTTGGATAACGGCTTCAATTTCATTGCCCATCTCGCACAGGCAATCCCGCCGAAAAAAGCGATCACCGTTGCTATAATCGCTGTTTTCAACGATATAAGCAACGGACTCATGTTAATTGATGCAAGAAAATCCATATTTTTCAAATACAGCTGCTGCTTCAGGTGTCTTAAGATAATCAACAAAAGCCTTAGCTGCTGCTACTTCGGCATCATCTGCTTCAGTATTCTTTACAAGACCAACAGGGTAGATAACTTTGGATTTAAGCTCTGTATCATTGGCTGTTGCGATAATATCAACCTTGTCTGCCACTGAAGCTGCATCTGTCGCATAAACGATACCAACTTCATTGCTGCCTTCGCTGACTGCTGCAAGTACAGCACTTACATCTTCACACTCATTGATTTCCATTGCCATTACCTGATCTGTAATACCAAGGTTGTCAAAAATCTCTCTTGCGTACTGTCCAACAGGAACTGTATCTGCTGCAAGCGCAAGGTTTGCTGCGTCTGTAATATTCTCAAAACCTGTAACCTTTGTCTCTGTACCAGCTGGTTTAATCAACTGAACCTTGTTCTCAAGAAGATCTGTGACATCTGCTTCCTGAACAAATCCGCCTTCAACAAGTGCATCCATCTGCTTTGTTGCGGCAGAAAAGAAAACATCACAAGCACCGCCTTCTTCGATCTGTGTCTGAAGCTTGCCTGAGCTGCCTGCATTAAAGACAAGGTCAACATTCGGCTGAACAGACTTATAATTTGCTGAAATTTCATCCATTGCATTGCTTAAGCTGGCTGCAATATATACCTGAACAGTCGCTGCTTCTCCTGCTGCTGCCTGAGTCTCAGATACTGCTTCTGTTGAAGCTGCTGCCTCTGTAGATGCTGCTGCTTCTGTTGCCTTTGTTGTTTCTGTGCTCTTGTTGCCGCAGCCTACTAAAGCTGCTGCAGTCATGCAAAGTACAAGAACACTGCTTACTAACTTTTTCATTCGAAAACCCCTCCTGATATAAATAATAAATAGAGAATTTTACTAAACACAGCATACCCAATATACCGAAAAAAGTCAAACTGACTGATGTCGGAAATACATTGTTCTTGCCATTTTATGTCAACTGTGTTATGCTCTATTTATAGATATCATCAATATATCTTATAAAAAACACAATGGAATGGCACCCTTTCCAAAATTATTTTTATTAAGTCTAAATATTATTGTTATTTTCAATAAACAGGAGTTTTTTTATGGAATTGAAACAATTAGAAGCCTTTGTGGCCGTCGTTGATTACAATAGCTTTTCAGAAGCCGCACGTCATCTTTTTCTGACACAGCCAACGGTCAGTGCCCACGTAGCCTCCCTTGAGAAGGAATTGGATACGAAACTCATTTCCCGTACAACAAAGAAACTGCATGTCACCCCTCAGGGATACGATCTTTATGATTCAGCCGTTTCCATGCTGAAGATTCGCGACCATATTTTAAATGAGTTTGTCGGCTCACACAAACAGATTATTGAACTTGGAGCCTCTACGATCCCCTCCTCCTATGTACTCCCTGAAATACTCAGTGCATTCGGTCAATTGAATCCGGATATTTATTTTCATTCAGAACTATCCGACAGTATGGGGATTATCCGGCAAGTAGAAAACGGAGGTCTGGATTTTGGCCTTGTTGGCATGACCACAGACTCGTCAGAACTGGTTTTTATCCCATTTCTTGAGGATGAGCTTGTCATCGTTACCCCTGTCAGCCCTCATTATCTTGAGCTTTCCAAGGAAAATATCTCTCTGGATAATTTGCTGAATGAACCATTTATCCTCCGCGAAAAGGGATCCGGTACTAAAAAGGCCATTGACCAGTATTTTGATCAGCAGCGGATTCCATCCGGTGCTCTCAATGTTGTTGCCCGTATGAATGACCTGGAAGCAGTCAAGCGTTCCATTATCAACGGACTTGGCATCTCCATCCTCTCAGCCAAATCCGTCCAGGACCTGAAAGCCAGTCGACAGGTTCTGATTTTTCCTCTGGCTCATCCGGCACCAACCAGAAGCCTTTATATCGTATACAGGAAGGAACATGCACTGCTGCCCCATGTCAGACGGTTTATACAGTTTGTCAGAAGTTATTATCAGCCTCAGTAAAAAAACTCAACCGACAAAACAGATGGCGGGTCTCTATAAACAAACACGTTGATTTATAGAGACCCGCCATCTGTTTAGACGGTTTCAGAGTTTATTGGCATATTTAGGTATTGTAAAACTCTTTTCATTTATCGGTCTTCTCGGAAGTAAGAGTTGCCAAGGCTCTCCGGAGGCTGATATTCTTTCTTCTTTCGGAAGCTTGTAAAAATCAGCACAATGATGGTTACAAGATACGGCAGCATCTTGAAGATTTCCTGCATGGAACGTCCAAGTCCCGGTATATAGAGGTAGAGGATATACAGGGCACCGAAGAGAAATGATCCCCAGATCGCATTGATTGGTTTCCATAATGCAAAGATAACAAGTGCAATGGCCAGCCAGCCTCTGTCACCGAAACCATTATTGGTCCATGTACCGCCTGAATATTCCATAACGAAATACAGACCACCGAGACCACTGATGGCTCCGCCGAGGACAGTTGCTGCATATTTATAAAGTGTAACATTGATGCCCGCTGCATCAGCTGTTGCCGGGCTTTCGCCAATAGCGCGGAGATTCAGGCCCTTTCTTGTTTTAAACATAAACCATGAAACAAGGATAGCAAGAATAATACCAAAATAGGTCATAAAACCATAGGAAAATAAAATGTCTCCAATCACCGGAATCTTGGATAATCCCGGAATCTTTGTTTTGTAAGTTGCACCTGTCACAGCAACAGAAATCTGACCGACACCACCTGCCAGCTGTGAAAGAGAACCACCGAAGAAGTTACCGAAACCGACACCAAATGTGGTCAGTGCAAGACCTGTTACATTCTGATTGGCTCTCAATGTAATTGTCAGAACACTGTAGATCAATGCCCCTAAACCAGATGCAATCAATGCACATAACATGGAAATAATGACACCCACAATTCCGATTGGATTTTCTGTTCCGTTTTCATAGACGAATGCGCCCATCAGTCCGGCGATGCCGCCCATATACATCAGCCCCGGAACACCCAGATTCAGGTTGCCGGATTTTTCTGTAATAATCTCGCCTGTCGCACCAAAGAGCATACCGATGCCCTGAGCAATGGCTTTTTGAATAAATATAATCAATGTACTCATCTCATCGGCCTCCCTTACTTATGTGCTTTGGTAAATGCAATTCTGTAGCGGATAAAGAATTCACTGCCCAGAATAAAGAACAAAATGATACCTGTAATAACATCAGATGCGTTCTCATTCAGATTAAACTGTGATGCGATCTGAATTGCACCCTTCTCCATGAAAACAAGGAAAAAGGAAACAAGGATCATCACAAATGCATTGAATTTTGATAACCACGCAACAATGATGGCTGTAAAGCCGCGTCCGCCTGCCGTGGATGTTGAAATTGTATGGCTGGCACCGCTGACCAGAAGGAATCCGGCAATACCGCAGATACCGCCTGAAATACCCATTGTACGGATAATGGTGCGCTTCACATTGATTCGTGCATACCGTGCTGTATCCTGGCTTTCACCTACAACAGCAACTTCATAGCCCTGTTTGCTGTACTTCATATAAATGTACATTCCAAATGTAAATGCCAGAACAATCAACACATTCCAACCGTAGGTCAGACCTCCCAATGCCGGCAGCCATCCAGCACGAGTTGCTGAATTAATAATACCGACTGTATTGGATCCCGCAGGATTCTCCCAATAAACAATACAGAATGTAACAATCTGCATCGCTACATAGTTCAACATCAATGTAAATAATGTCTCATTCGTATTAAAATAAGCTTTGAAAATCGCCGGAATAATTCCCCAGATCATACCTGCTGCCAGACTGGCAACAAACATCAGAATCATCAGTACCGGTGTAGGCATTGAATCTCCGGCATAAATCATCAGCGCTGCTGTCGCCGCACCACCTACAAGGATCTGACCTTCTGCACCGATATTCCAGAATTTCATCTTGAAAGCCGGTGTCAAACCAATGGCAATCAAGAGCAGTACCATGGTATCTCTGACTGTCACCCAGGTTCTTCGGCTGGTGCCTACGGCACCGTCAAAAATTCCTTTGTAAACCTCAACCGGATTCATTTTTGTTAATCCGAAAATAACAATCGCACAGACAATCAGTGACAGAAAAACTGCAATCAGTCTGATCAGCCATGCCTTCCACCAGGCAATAGAATCCCTGGCTGCAATATGCAATGATGAATCTTTAAACATGGCTCTCCTCCTTATGTCCCTTTGTCATCAGTAAACCGATTTCATCCTTTGTGGCTGTCCGCCCATCCACAATACCTGTCGCACGTCCTCCGCACAAAACAAGGATTCTATCAGATAATTCCAACAATACATCCAGGTCTTCAATAACACAGATAACCGCAACACCTTTTTTCTTCTGCTCATTCATCAGATTATAAATCTGATAAGAAGAATTAATATCCAGACCTCGCACCGGATAAGCCACCAGAAGAATATCCGGATTCATGGCAATTTCACGTCCCACAAGCACCTTCTGGACATTACCGCCGGATAATCGTCCAACCGGAGTAGAAACGCCCGGTGTCACAATGCCAAGCTTATTGATCAGGCTCTCCGCCAGAGCTTTCGGTTTCTTTCTGTCCGCAAAAATACCTTTGCCGTCCCGATAACTTCGGAGCATCATATTATCTGTCATATCCATGGAAGCTACAAGTCCCATACCAAGTCGGTCTTCCGGAACAAAGGAGATATGTGCAATATGTATCCCCTCATTCTCAATATGTTCCGGAGACTTACCGGAAATAACAACTTCTTTGCCCTGCTCGCTCACACAGCTGATGGTACCTCCGGCAATCGGACAGAGATTTGTAATGGCCTCCAGCAGTTCTTTCTGTCCGCTTCCTGCAATTCCGGCCACGCCGAGTATTTCACCGCCATAAGCAGTAAAGCTGACATCGTCCAGTGATTTCACACCTTCATTGTCCAGACAGGTAAGTCCGGATACTTTTAAGATTTCCCTCGGATTCTCCGGTTCAGGACGATCAATATTCAGGCTGACCTTTTCACCCACCATCATCTCTGTCAACGAACTCTCCGTTGCATCACATGTATTGACAGTACCGATATACTTGCCCTTACGCAAAACAGATACTCTGTCTGAAAGTGCCAGTACTTCATGCAATTTGTGCGTGATGATAATAATGGAACGGCCATCCGCTCTCATGTTTCTGAGTACCGCAAATAACTTCTCTGTCTCCTGCGGTGTCAAAACAGCTGTCGGTTCATCCAAAATCAAAATCTCAGAACCGCGATAAAGCATCTTCACAATTTCAACGGTCTGCTTCTCAGATACAGACATTTCATAGATCTTCTTCCTGCAGTCCATCTCAAAACCATACTTATCCACCAGTGCCTGAATATCTTTGATCACTTCATCCATATTCAGTTTCATCCTGCCCGGCAGACCGAGAATAATATTCTCAGCCGCTGTCAATACCTCGATCAGTTTGAAGTGCTGATGGATCATTCCGATACCCAGATCAAAGGAATCCTTCGGTGAAGAAATGAGTACTTCCTTTCCATTCACAAAAATCTGTCCTTCATCCGGAAAATAGATACCTGACAACATATTCATCAGTGTGGTCTTACCGCTTCCGTTTTCACCCAGAAGAGATAAAATTTCACCTTTTCTCAAAGTCAGATTAACTTTGTCATTGGCTACAACTTTTGTACCAAAACGTTTTGTAATATTCTTTAATTCAATGGCATTTACTGCTTCCACCATCAAGCCTCCTTCAACATACCAAAATGAGGCTGTCAATTGACAGCCCCACCCTAGATATCATACGATTACTGTGTTACTGCTGTAATGCCATCGATAATGAAATCGAAAGCTGGTGCAGAAGCTTTTTCGGATTCATGGAAATAACCATCGCTGATGTATTCGCTGTCAGCATCTGTCAGTTCCTTGCCATCTACTGTGAATGTAGATGTATCAAATACATGAAGACTGCCATCAATGATTGCATCTTCAACTTCTTTAACCTTCTCAGCTGTACCTTCTGCAACGACCTTGTCATTGAGATCTGTCAACTTGTCTGCACCTTCTGCAAAGCCCTTGCACCAGTCTGTGTCAATAGCTGTACCGTCGATGACACACTTTGTTGCATATTCATAATAAGGCTCCCAGTTAATAGAAGCACTTGTCAGAGCTGTGTTAGGTGCTGTCGGAATCATAGAGATATTGTAGCCTACACAAGGAACACCTGCTGCTTCACAAGCTGTAGGAGCACCTGTTGTATCTGCATGCTGGCTGATCAGGACACATTTGTCTGCGATCAGAGATTCAGCACATTCTTTCTCAAGGTCAAAACTTGCCCAGCTGTTTGTATACTTCACTTCCATTGTAGCAGATGGACACTGGCTTCTTACACCCAGGAAGAAGGATGTGAAACCGCTGATAACTTCTGCATATGGATAAGCACCTACATAACCAACCTTAGCTGTATCTTCTGTGATCTTGCCGTCTGCAATCATCTCGTTCAGTTTCATACCTGCTACGACACCTGATACATAACGGGATTCATAAATAGATGTAAAGTAGTTGTGCATATTGGAAAGTCCGCTGCCTGCTGCCTGATAACCTGTTGCATGACAGAACTGTACATCCGGGAATTCTGCTGCTGCCTGAAGGATATAAGATTCATGGCCAAAGCTGTTGGCAAAGATGATGTTGCATCCCTGGTCTGCAAGGTCTACGGCTGCATCATAACATGTCTCATCTTCAGGGATATTCCATTTGATGATAATCTGATCATCAGAAAGTCCAAGTGCTTCCTGCATACCTTTTGCACCGGCATAATGAGCGGCTGTATAACCCTCATTCTCATCACCGATAAAGATAAAGCCAACCTTCAGATCCTTAGCATCAACACCGTCTCCAACCTTCTCTGCTGTCTCACCTGTTGATTCTGCTGCTGTTGACTCAGCTGCTGTCTCACTGCCATCTGATGCGGCAGGTGCCTGAGTTTCCTTTGTTCCTGAATTGCCGCAGGCTGCAAGTGAAACAACCATGACTACAGACAAAACAAGTGCCAAAAACTTTTTCATAGTAACTACCTCCTTATTACATGTGCTTAAAAACAAAAAGAGACACGAACTTCTCACTATTCATGCCTCTTTGCATGACAAAATACCATCTCTTTCTGTCATTGTTTTCAAACGATCTGTTAATTTTAGTATAACACTGATTTTCATCGTGTCAACAATTTCTGTCTTTCGTTTTACTTATTTCATTTATAAGAATGTATATACTTTCCAGCTTTGAATCGTTTTGTCTTTTATCGTATTAATTCATTCGAAATATTCTGAATATTTCAACTATTCTCCATAACCCTCAGGACCATTGCTGAGTTTCTGAAGCATCAGCTCAATGCGCTGCCACTCTGCCTCAGTTTCAATGGCGTGAATCAGGATCTGTTCTTCTTCCTGCTCAGGATCATAAGATGCCGCAAAAATATTGTAATTGCCTGTTTCATTTACAGAATTATCTGTATAAATCACGTAATTCTTGCCGGAAAGATCATCCTCAAAGGCTCCCATCACAGAACCTCTGATAACCTGACCTTCTTCTGTCACAAATGTTATTAAATCTGCCATAAAACCGTCCTATTCCAAGCCAAGGCTCTTCTTGGTAAAATTCCATGAATCTTTGCACATGCGTTCAAGATCATACTTTGCTTCCCAGCCAAGTTCTCTCTTTGCTTTGCCCGGATTCGCATAGCAGATGGCGATATCGCCTGCACGACGCGGTTTGATCACATATGGAATCTTGATACCATTGGCAGCTTCAAATGCTTTGACAATATCCAGTACACTGTAACCAATACCTGTACCCAGATTGTAAATATTCACACCTGTAGAAGAAGTTACTTTCTCAACCGCATTCACATGTCCCTTTGCCAGGTCAACCACATGGATATAATCTCTGACACCCGTGCCATCCGGTGTATCATAATCATCACCGAATACACCAAGGCATTCCAGCTTGCCGGCAGCCACCTGTGCAATGTAAGGCATCAGATTGTTTGGAATACCATTCGGACTCTCACCGAGAAGACCGCTTTCATGAGCACCGATCGGATTGAAATAACGAAGCAGTACAACACTCCATTCCGGATCCGGTACGCAGAAATCTGAGAAAATTCTTTCAAGCATCAGCTTAGTTGAACCATATGGATTGGTTGTAGATAACGGGAAATCTTCCGTGATCGGCACTGTCTTCGGAGCTCCGTAAACAGTTGCTGAAGAACTGAAGATAATGCGCTTGCAGCCATATTCATTCATCAGTTCACACAGATTCAAAGAACCGGAGATGTTGTTCTTGTAATAAGCCAGCGGCTTCTGAACGGATTCTCCAACAGCTTTGAGTGCAGCGAAGTGAATCACTGCATCAAACTTATGTTCTTCAAATATAGGACGCATAGACTCTTTGTCCAGCATATCCGCTTTATAAAAAATCAATTTCCTGCCGGTAATCTTCTCCACTCTGTCAACAACATCAATCTTGGAATTGTAAAGATTATCAAATGCGACTACTTCATAGCCCTTATTCAGCAGTTCCACACAAGTGTGGGAACCAATATAACCTGTTCCGCCTGATACTAAAATTTTCATGGTAAATTCCTTTCTTTTATAATTTTACCGGGCCGCCGCCTATTTTGCAGATGTAAAAATCGGCCGGGTAGCCTATTTGCTGTCTGTAGCTTCTGCCAACTTTCTTAATGAAATTATCTACATCATCTGTCCGGACAAGGCTGATGGTACATCCGCCAAAGCCTGCTCCTATCATACAGGAACCTAAAACACCTTCTGTCTCCCATGCCGCTTCAACCAGGGCATCCAGCTCATCTCCTGTGACTTCATAATCATCCCGCAATGAACGATGGGAGTCATTCATCAGTTGGCCAAATGTATCAAGATCATTCGATTCCAGCGCTTCCACAGCCTGAATCGTTCTCTCATTCTCTGTGACTGCATGTCTCGCTCGTCTGATGCAGACCGGATCTTCGATTGCTGATTGGCAGGCTTCAAAATCATTCTGCGATAATTCTCCCAGTTTCTCAATGGCAACTGCTTTCTGAAGATCCGCCACAGCTCTCTCACATTCCATACGTCTGAGATTATACTTTGAATCTGCAAGACCTCTTTCCTTGTTCGTGCAGGCAATTACAAGCTGCACACCATCAAGATGAATCGGAATATAGCGATGAGATAAATCTTCTGCATTCAGATAAATCGCATGATTCTCCCTGCCCATGGCAATCGCAAACTGGTCCATAATACCGCAGTGCACGCCATTAAATTCATTCTCTGAATACTGTCCGATCCATGCAATGTCCTGATCTGATACTTCAAAATCAAATATATCCCTCAGAACCCATCCTGTCAAGACCTCAAGTGATGCTGATGAAGACAGGCCGGACTCGCTCGGAATGTTGCCGTAAACCATCATGTCAAGGCCACAGTCAGGCTGCATACCCCTCTTGCCAAAGGCCCATATTACTCCTTTGGGATAATTGGCCCATCCGTCTTCCTCATCGTTCTCCAGACCATTGGCCAGAGAACAATTAATGATGCCCACATCCGGATAATTCATCGAATAAAAGAATAATCTCTGATCCTGACGTTTTCTCACAACAGCATAAGTACCGATATCCAGTGTACACGAAAATACATGGCCACCGTTATAATCAATATGCTCACCGATCAGATTGACTCTCCCCGGAGCGAAATACACCTGTGCACCTTCCGCATTACCGAATCGCTCTGCGAATTCCCTCAATAATCTTTCTTTTATCATCATTTATCCCGCCTTCCCGGCCTTCGTCTGACATCTTTATGCCGTCCGACAATTGCACTTATTTTATATTTACTTTGCAGCCGCTCTTTTTTCACGCCTGCTGCGTCTTCTCTTCCGCTTGCTGCCGGCCCATGTTTCTTTCCACAATACAGGATGGAATAAAACAAGCATTGGGAACAGCTCCAGTCGTCCGGCCAGCATATCAAACATCAGAACATATTTTGACAGCACGGAAAGTTCTCCGAAATTTCTCGATGGTCCAACATCAGCCAACCCCGGTCCCATATTGTTCAGGGTCGTCAATACCGCTGTAAAATTCGTTGTCAGATCCCTGCCTTCCAATGAAACAAGCAAAAATGATGCGGCAAATATCAGTGTAAATGTAATAAAATAAACCGCCACTGAACTGATAGCTCCCTGATCCAGTGCCTTTCCTTCCATCTTAATCGTACGGACACTCTTCGGATGGAGATAAGCATTCAGTTCCCTTTTGACACTCTTTAGCATCATGATCACACGGGAGACTTTGATGCCGCCGCCGGTACTTCCTGCGCAGGCTCCAATGAACATGATAATAATCAGCACAACCTTGGATGCGCTGGGCCATAGATCAAAGTCTACCGTTGAATAGCCTGTAGAGGTCATCAGCGACCCCACCTGGAACACCACATGCCGAAGGGTATCTGCCGCTGTCATTGTCTTGTCATAAATATTCACAAAAATAAAAGAACTTACTGCAGCGATAATCAAAAAGTATCCCTTGACTTCTTCCATATCAAAAGCCTGTTTAAAACGTTTTAATAAAATAAAATAGTAAGCATTAAAATTAACACCAAATAAAATCATAAAGATGGCCACAACCCACTGAATATAAGGGGAATAACCGCCAATACTGGAATTGCGGACGCCAAAACCACCTGTACCTGCTGTGCCAAACGTAATCATCAATGCCTCAAGAAACGGCATTTTGCCAAGCAGCAAAAAAATCAGCTGTACAATAGTCATCCCGAAGTAGATCATGTAGAGAATACGCGCCGTTGCACGTACCTTCGGCACCAGCTTACCCACAGACGGTCCCGGGCTCTCTGCCCGCATCAGGTTCATATGAGATCCGCCACTCAGCGGAATAATAGCCAAAAGGAATACCAATACGCCCATACCGCCGATCCAATGACTGAAGCTCCGCCAGAAAAGAATGCTCTGCGACAAACATTCAACATCTGACAAAATACTGGCACCAGTTGTTGTAAAACCGGAAATTGTCTCAAACAAGGCATCTGTAAAAGACGGAATTTCACCAGACAAATAAAATGGCAGACATCCCACAAGACTGATCACAATCCAGGACATGGCTGTCGTGACACATCCTTCCTTCAAATAAAAAACTGTATTATGCGGTTTCTTTCTTGAAAGGAGATATCCCAACACAAAACTCAGCACGGCCGTGCATAAAAACCAGTAGCCGGCTGACTCTTTGTAAAAAACTGCAACAATGCATGGAAAAAGGAGAAGTGCCGACTCTACTTTCAATACACTGCCCAGAATAAATCTAATCATTCCTCCGTTCATCTGACGCCTCCATTACCGTAAAATGTCTTCAATATTCTGGAACCCTGTATGGGTCGTCACAATAACAACGGTATCGCCAGCCTGAATGCTGTCCATACCACCCGGAATAATAATCTTTCCCGAACGATTAATACATGCAATCAGCAAATTATCCTTCGTATTCAAATCCTTCAAAGGTACATCTGTCACTCTTGATTTTGCACTGACATTAAACTCAATAGCCTCTGCCCTGGAATCAAACATATGATAAATAGTTTCCACATTGCTGCTGTCTACAGATGCCTGTTTTGCACGCACATAAGCAACAATTGCCTCCGCCGTAATATACTTCGGATAAATAACACTGCCAAGATCCAGTTTGTCTATCAAATTGTGAAAAGCATTTCTGTTCACCTTAGTAATGACCTTGGCATCAGAAACTTCCCTTGCATTGAGTGCCAGCAGTACATTCTCCTCATCAATACCTGTCAGCGGTACAAGAGAATCTACATAGGCGATTTCTTCTTCTTTTAATAACTCTTCATCGGTACCATCTCCATTGATGATCGTGGCCTGCGGAAGCAATTCACTGAGTTCCCGGCATCGCTTTCTGTCCATCTCAATGATCTTGACTTCAATTCCCATGTCAAGCAGCATCTTGCCAAGATAATAAGCTGCCTTGCCGCCTCCGATGATCATTGTGTTATGTACCGGCTTATTTGGCATACCGATACGCTCAAAAAACTCCTTTGCCGCCTTGGATGCAGCAATAAAAGAGACAACATCCCCCTGATGCAACTCAAAATTACCATCAGGTATAAATACCTGTTTCTCACGTTCAACAGCACATACAAGCACATCCCCAGAAATATTTCTGGCCATAGTCATAACCTTCTGGCCATCCAGACGATTATTCTCAGGAATTTTGAATCGGATCATCTGCGCCTGCCCATGTGCAAAGGAATTGACCCCCAACGCTGCCGGCAAACTGAGTACATGGGTAATTTCATTGGCAGCTTCCATTTCAGGATTAATGATCATCGCCAATCCAAGCTTTTCTTTTAAATAAGATACCTCATCACTATAATCCGGTGTACGGACACGGGCAATGGCTGCACAGTCACCCACACGTTTTGCCACTGTACAGCAAAGCAGATTCAGCTCATCCGAATCTGTCACGGCGATCATCAGATCTGCATTGTCAATTCCTGCTTCCCTCTGAATCTTATAACTGGCACCATTTCCAACAATGCCCATGACATCGTACATATCTGTCAATGCCTGAAGCCGTTCTGAACTTCTGTCCACCAGCGTAATATCATGTCCTTCCTTATATAACTGTTCCGTCAGGGAGGCACCAACTTTGCCGCAGCCCACGATAATAATATTCAGGCCTCTCTTTCCCTGCTTCCGGTCTTTTGCCATTTCTTTATTTCCTCCATTATGATAATGACAGCATTTTACTGCTCAGAATTCGTTCCTTCTATAAAAATGTAACACCTAACAAACTGAAACATTTACAATGCTATCTCATTCAGACTCCATATAGTATAACATACTCAAAAAAAGGATGGAATAGATAAATGTATCTATTCCATCCCTGACTAAACAAATCACCTTTACATACAGGCTTCCCTGTACTTTGTCATTCAATTAAACAATATCAAGCCAGACCTTGTGATCCGGCGCAGGAAATGCCCGATCAAGAAGTCTGTATTCCTCTTCTGTCAGCTTAATTTCCGCCGCCTGACAATTTTCAAGAACATGCTCCGCTTTGCCGCTTCTAGGAATGGCAATCACATTCTCATGATGCAGTACAAATGCCAGCAGCACCTGCATGGCGGTTATATGTCTCTGCTCTGCGACCATTTGAACAGCCTTATTATTCAGCAGTCCCCTTCTGAGATCACCGCCCTGTGCCAATGGGCAATAGGCCATCAGCGGAACATGATGCTCTTCAAGCCACGGCATCAGATCATATTCTACACCTCTTGACCCCAAATGGTATAATACCTGATTCACTGCACAATGATCTCCATTTTTTACAGAGAATAATTCTTCCATATCATCTGTATCAAAATTAGAAACACCCCATCTGCGGATTTTTCCTTCTTTGACCAACTGCTCCATGCACTCAACAGTCTCTCTCAAAGGTACCTGTCCACGCCAGTGAAGTAAATATAAATCAAGATAATCTGTCCTTAAATTTCTCAATGAACGATCCAGCGCATCAAAAATATGGGCACGTCCCGCATTATGAGGATATACTTTTGAAACAATAAAAAGTGAACTTCTGTCTATTCCTTTTATAGCCTCCCCTATTAACTGTTCCGACTTGCCGCTGCCATACATTTCCGCAGTATCAATCAAACTGCATCCATCATGAATTCCTGCTCTCAATGCTTCAATTTCCTGTTTTCTTGCTGCCTTATTTTCTCCCAGATACCAGGTTCCCATTCCCAGCCTCGGCATCCTACTACCATCATTCAGTTTAAGATATTCTTCTTTCATGATATACTCACTCCCATTCACGTATTTTTCTGATACACTATCCATTTTAGTTCAAATTTATCAATTTCACTATATTTTTTTGTTTTATTATGTTATGCAAATAATCCGGAAACCGTACGACGACAGTTTCCGGATTTTTTATTTACGCAGATAATGAGTCAAAGACCATACTTGCATGTGGCCTTGACGAATATTGCGATAACGAGATGAAACACGCTTTGCAGGTTTCATCTCGTTTCATCAGGATAGTATTATATTTAAGGTAAAATAGTATGTTTTCAGCAATTAGTTTTCTTTTTCTACGGATACATTAGACATCTTTTCGTAGAATTTAACGATTGCACTATGGTCATCTTTTTCATTGCCGTCAGCTTTCAGAGACTGCATGATTTCCATAACTTCAGATGTTAATGGAATAGCTGCGCTTACTGCATGTGCTGCATTTAATGCATTGTTCAGGTCTTTGATGTGCAGCTCGATACGGAAACCAGGCTTGAAGTTATGAGCTATCATCATAGGTGCTTTTGCATCTAAGACTGTAGAACCTGCAAGACCGCCTCGGATTGCCTGATATACAAGTTCAGGATCAGATCCGGCTTTCTTTGCCAGTGTCAGAGCTTCAGATACAGCTGCGATATTCAATGCAACAATGACCTGATTTGCAAGTTTTGCAACATTACCGGAACCAAGATCACCAACATATACAACAGAACCTGCCATCTGCATTAAGAGATCATAGTATTTATCAAATGTTTCTTTCTTACCGCCGACCATAACAGAAAGTGTACCGTCAATTGCCTTTGGTTCGCCGCCGCTGACAGGTGCATCCATCAGTTCGATGCCTTTTGCTGCAAGCTCTGCACCGATTTTCTTGGATTCAACCGGATCAATAGAACTCATATCAATAATCAGTGTACCTTCTTTTGCTGTTTCAGCGATACCGCCTTCACCGAGGCATGCAGAACGTACATGTGGGGAATTTGGGAGCATTGTAATGATCACATCACACTGGGAAGCAACTTCTGCGCCGCTCTTTGCAGCTGTTGCACCTGCTGCAACTACATCAGCTACAGCAGCTTCATTGAAGTCAAAGACAACCAGTTCGTTGCCTGCTTTTAATAAGTTTTTGCTCATTGGTTTACCCATGATACCAAGACCGATAAATCCTAATTTCATCTTAAAATCCTTCTTTCTTTTTTAATCCTATTTTAACTGTTATCTTTTTATTTATATCCATAAAGCTGAAATTGATTGTCAGCTTATGTACTATCTTACAAGGCAAGGTTTCTTTGGATCAAACTTCCATCCAGGAATAAGATACTGCATAACTACAGAATCATCTCTTCCGCCCAGACAGTTATCCAGATACAGCTGATGTGCTTTCTTTACCTGATCCATATCTACTTCAATACCAAGACCTGGTTTCTTTGGAACTTCTACACAGCCATCTTTAATCTGCAGAGGCTCTTTTGTCAGTCTTTCAATGCCTTCCTGCCAGATCCAGTGTGTATCAAGAGCATTGTATTCGCCAGGCACTGCAGCACCAACCTGTGTAAACATTGCCAGAGAAATATCAAAATGGTTGTTGGAATGAGAACCCCATGTATAGCCAAAATCATGGCACATCTGAGCAACACGGACAGAACCGCTCATAGTCCAGAAATGAGGATCTGCAAGGATGATATCAACAGCCTGGGATTCCAGGGAATGTCCAACCTGTCTCCAATCAGTTGCAATCATATTTGTTGCTGTAGGGAAGCCTGTACGGCGACGGAATTCACTCATGATTTCTCTGCCTGAATAAACGCCTTCAGCACCGCATGGATCTTCACAATATGTCAGAATACCTTCCATACCCTTAACATATTCAACTGCTTCTTCAAGAAGCCAACCGCCATTTGGATCAAGGTCAATTCTTGCATCCGGGAATTCTTTCTTCATAGCACGGATAACATCCATTTCTTCGTTGCCCAGAAGAACACCGCCCTTTAATTTGAAATCCTGGAAACCATATTTTTCTTTTGTAGCTTTTGCCATTGCAACAATTTTATCTGCTGTTAAAGCTTCTTCATGACGCAGTCTGTACCATTCGCAGTCTGAATCCAGTTCTTCATCATAAGGAAGGTCTGTTTTCTTGCGATCACCAACAAAGAAAAGATACCCCAGCATTCTTACTTTGTCTCTCTGCTGTCCATCACCAAGGAGCTCACATACAGGTACGCCAAGCTGTTTGCCAAGAAGATCAAGGCAAGGTGCCTCAATGGCAGTAATAACATGGACGCCTGTACGAAGATCGAATGTCTGATTGCCTCTGACATCTTCTTCACCCTTTGAATCAAGATATTTCTTAACTTTAAGAAGTGTACTCTTGTATTCTTCAACTCTTGTGCCTTCAACGATAGACACACATTCTTCCAGTGCTTTTGTGATCTTTTCGCCGCCAGGTACTTCACCTACGCCTGTTTCACCATTTTCATCATGTAAAATCACGATATTTCTTGTAAAGAACGGTGCATGTGCGCCGCTGAGGTTTAATTCCATACAATCTTTTCCGGCAACCGGATAGACTTCCATTTTTGTAATTCTTGCCATGATCTTTATCCTTTCCGACTCAATACGTTTTTAAACCAGCTTCATATCTGCTAATACTTTATGTAACTTTTCTTTTTCTTCAGCTGTCAGTTCACCGATTGGAGACAGACATTTGCCGACAGGAATGCCTTCCTGAACAAGACCTTCTTTGATAACCGCAGGGAAAGTACCCATGCTGCAGGCAATTCTAAGAGGAGCCAGTGTGTACTGAGCATCCAGAGCACCGGCCAGATCTCCTGCCACATATTTATCATAGATGTCTGCTGCAATTCTTGGTGCAACATTGGCACAGGATGC
>Ga0129310_1000522_pt1 | contig 46100 bp, 33 predicted proteins | sample Go1ome_2_FD_94433 | JGI IMG/M metagenome (GOLD analysis project Ga0129310, IMG submission 94433) | Western lowland gorrila individual fecal microbial communities from Wisconsin, USA - Go1022A metagenome | ecosystem: Host-associated > Mammals > Digestive system > Large intestine > Fecal | place...
AATATTGCCGCCGATATGGTCTCTCTTCTCAAGAACCAGACAGGTCTTGCCTTTCTTCATGGCCTCATGGGCAAAAATTGCACCAAATAAACCGGATCCTACAATTAAATAATCATACATGTTCTGCTTTCCTCCTAAATCACTTCACTGCTTTTAAAACATTTCTAAGCCACATCCACTATTTTCGCATATCAGGCACCGCTGTAACGGCAGATGTATAACCGCTTCTTGTTACATGAGAATCACATTGACGATATGATCTGATAACAAAAGAATACTTTGTCCCATTATCCAAATTCTTAATCGTGCAGCTGCTGCTCCTTGTGCTGCCTGCTGAAGTCATATTTCCTGTATTTTTATCATAATAAAATATATTATAACCTGTTGCATTCTTCGCGGATTTCCATGAAAGTGTAATGCTCTGATTGCCTGCTGCCGCACTCAATCCTGTCGGCTTATCCGGGACAATCTCATACGGGACGACACTGACAATTTTGCTGTATTTACCATAAGCTTTCATTTTACCCTGCTTCGTATAGCTGCGAACCATAAATTCATATTTTACCCCAGGCTCCAGATTCTTAACCGTATATTTTGTACCTGTTGTCTCGGACTTAACCGTTTTCCACGTCTCACTGCCGCTTTCGCGCATATAAATACCATATCCCGAAGCATCATCCACAGCAGTCCAGCTCAATTCTGCACGGCACTCGCTTTTGACAGCACTCACCTTCGAAACTGCTGAAGGCTGATTGACACACCAGGCTTCCTGTCCTGCACTATAAGTACTGATTGTTTTGCCTTTATAGGCACGGACCGTATAATAATAGTGCCGCTCTCTGCTGACGCTCTTATCGCTATAAGAAGTATTCTTATCTCCGCTCACGCTTGCTATACGCTGCCAGCCGCTTCTGCCGGTTTTGCGATAAATATAATATCCATCTGCATTCTTGATTCTGTTCCATCCGACATCTATAAAGTTTTTGCCTACGCCTCTGATCACGACTGACGGTTCGCCCAAACGATAGATAGACTGCCCATTTCTGTCATAACCGCTGGCATTGCTGCCTTTTCTGGCTACAATTGTGTAAATATACTGCTGACCATCCTCCGCACTTGTATCAGTAAAGCTTGTGCTGCCGCCTAAACCGATACGGCTCCATTTACCGCCAGCCTGCTTTCTGAAAACAGCATATTTATCTGCTCCATTGATGGCTGTCCATTTAAGATTGATTCCCTTTGCCATATTGGATATGGATTTAATAACGGGCATATCCATATAAACAATTGACATCCCCTTCTGGTCATAAGCACCAAGGCTTTCATTATACCCTGCTCTGACAGTATAGGTGTATTGTTCTCCATGTTTAACATTCGTATCTGTAAATGCTTCTTCCTCAGTCTCTCCTACACGCTTCCATCCGCTGTTTGCCGTTTTACGATAAACAATATACTTCTGCGCATGGTCAACTGCATGCCATTTTAATATTGTTTTTTTGTTCTCATTGACAAGACTGGTCAGCTTAGGGGCAGGAAGACTGCTGATATCTACCTGAAGTGCTCCTACGGAAATACCGACCCTGTTTTTGACTTTGATCTGAGTTTCACCCACATTGATCGCCGTAAATGTTCCATTTCTATTGAGAGAAGTCAGATAACTTTCATCCACTTTGAATTTAATCTTTTTGGATAAATACAGCGGCGAAACTTCCGGCACAGCAGGCACCCGGTCTCCGATATTGCACTGAACGCCTTCAACTGTCTGGCCTTCCATATTCTTCCAGAATGCAGAAGGATTCCCTGATGTATTTTGTTTAATCTGATACATACACTTTGCTGCTGTCAGGCCATTTTCGTTGTGGGCTGCCTGTGCATAATGAACCCCTCCATGGATATCATCGACAGCCGATGGTAAACCAGTTAAGGTTGTATTTGCACGCAGCGGATATGTAAAACGACCGGATAAATAGGTCTCCTGAAAATATCGCTGCACTCCCTGGTCACTGACCCATTCTTCATTGACATTGCTGACCATATAAATATCCGGCTGTTCAGAGTCAACTGCCAGAAGATACTGCGCCATTCGTGCACCTGTCATGACAATATCTTCTGCATCGGTCTCACTGCCGGTATGTGCTCTGGACACAATAATACCACATTTATCAATGTTAAACTCTGACTGAAAGGCCTCATACATCTGTACAAAGTCCGCATAATAGGTCTGATAGTCTGTTCCTACAAGGCCATCGGTTTCTCCCTGCTGCCAGAACATCAGCCTGCTGCCGCTGACATAATGTCCGGCCTTGATTTCCGCATCCAGCGTTTTCTCAGCCAGTTTATAAACCGCTTTCGCTCTCTCATAACACATATTGCCCGGCAGCCATTTATTGATTGTGGTACCGCTGTATGCTGTATTGATCACCCAGATTTTATCATTGCTTAATGCATGCCACTCATAGGCAAGCGCACCGTCCATACCGGTTTTACCTGAGCCTTCTTCAGTCAGCGCATTCAAAGGATAGATCAGCGAACTTCCGTCTGCCGCCTGCTCACCGGTCAGCGAACCGGCAACAAAACTCTCGGCATTATCTGCTGTACATACGCTGCCAAAAGACACATTGCCAATTTCACTTGATGTTCTGCGATTCGTCGGCACATATGTAGAATACACCTGTCCTGCTTCACAGACAACTGAATCTTCCGGATGATAACCGATATCATCACTACTGTATCCCTCCATGTTGCTCTGACCAGTCAAAAACATGACCGTAAGAGCTGCTGCCTCAACAGAGATATCGACTTCTATTGCATCCGATGCCTGTTCCGCTGTATCTGATGCATCTGATGCATCTGTTTCCTCCACCGTTTTCTCAGGAACTAAAATAACTTTCGCACTTCCCGTACCTGCTGCAATGATATCATGCTTTGCATCCTGCCCTGATATGAGCACATGCTCATCCTTTGAGTTTGTCTTTATTCCCTTGCTGACCTTGTATGAATCAACTGTTGCATCCTCGATCCGTTGAATTTCATACCCCGCAAATTCTTCATGCTCATCAAATGCATAACGATCATCATATTTCAGGGATATCTTCTTCACGGATGTGATATGATAAGACTGATCTTCAGATGTTTCCTGAACAGTCATACTCTCGCTCTCCGATGTTTCCTGCTCAAAATCCGTCTCTTCTGTATTCTCTTCTTCTGTTTCAGCAGAAGTTTCATCCCACTCTGTTTCTCCGGTGTCACTTTCCGACTGAATTTCTTCTGAGTCTACAATTTCATCCGCTGTATCCGATGTTTCTGTTTCCAATACGGATTCAGAAGCCGCAGATGGCTGAACCTCATCTGCATATACAGCCCCGGACATATTCCCTATAATCATCCCGACTGTCAAAAGAACAGCCAGCAGATGTCTCCCATTTCCTTTCATTCTATTCAATACACTCCTTCTGTTATTGATACCGTACCCCCATTTTAACATTTTTCCCTTATAAGTCAACCGCAACCGTGAAGGCTGATTCTTTCCGGGAACTGCGATTTCCAGCATGCAGTAACTTTCTGCATTATAAGATATTATAACAGAATTGCCTATACCGCACGAAAGGGACTGACGCCGCAGCGCCAGCCCCTTTATGAATTAAGATTTGCTCACCTATTACATTTCGATTAAGGACAGGTAAGTTTTCCATTTGTTATTGATCATATCCTACAAAGCCTGCAAAGTCTTCACCAACTGCAAGTATATAATATCTGCCGTCATATTCAAACAATGCCTGAAGCTCGATATAATCATCGGAGTTATAAATATCTTGATCAGAGGAACTCAACTCATACTGTATCGTTTTACTCTTCCCGGAATTAATATCGATTTCCTGAGCCGCTTTCCTGTTCTTTGTATTTTCATTATACTCGTACATAGTCTGTACATCCAGATAATAACCGCTGTCCCGTACTAATAAAGCACTATCATAAAACGTGACTGGTTTGCCTGAATTATTGGTAACGCGGACATTCATAGAACGATAATAATCACTGCCTGAATCCACAGAACGGAGCTCTGCCTTCAATTTCAGATAAGCAGATGATACACCTTTATTGTCATAATTTCCCATTTGAATCTTACCATTAACTTTGCAGTAAGCACGTACGGTATATGTATAATACTTACCGCCTTCAATGGTAGAATCTGTACAAGCGATTAACTCTCCCGCATTAGCATCAGACAAATCGTCAGCAGGGAAATCGTCAATCTTCTCCCATCTGCCGCCATTTACTTTGCGGTAAACGAAGTAACCATCCACACCTTTAATATGATGCCAACCAACGGTAATCTCTTTCTTTCCTGACTCATTAACCGCAGAAGCCAAATCCGGCTCATCAATGATATACTTACCTGTCTTGTTGTAATCACTCATCCACGTCTTTCCGCTGGCTTTGCAATAAGCTCGGACTGTATAAATATAAACTGTATTTGTCTCTACGGTATAATCCTGGAAATCTGTATATGGCTTTTCCACTGTGTCAATGTATTCCCAGCTTCCTCCGGGCATCTTTCTGTAAATTCTGTAACCATCTGCCCCCTGGACTTTATCCCATGTAATTGTAGTGGTAGCGTTCGTTCTTTTTGCCGATTTCACTGTCGGTGTTGTCAGCATCGGTGTTGCCGACAGACCGTTTTTGTTGTAATCGCTTTCGACTGCCTTGTTTTGTACCTTGACATAGGCTTTCACCGTATAGGTATAAGATGTACCACAGGTGAGACCGCTGTCTGTAAAAGAAGTCTTGCCCGTTGTGGCAACCAATTTATAACCCGCACTGCCGTTTTTGCGGTAAATTTTATAATTAGTTGCGCCTTCAACAGCCTGCCAGGTAACGGTTACACTGTTATATCCCGCAGACTTTGCTGATTTTAAAACAGGCGTAGACGGTCTGGATGAGGCAGAGACACCTTTGCGGTCATAATCACTGTAGATCCGCTGATTGCCGCTCTTGATATAAGCCTTTACTGTATAAGTATAGGTCACGCCCGGCGTTGCTGTCTTATCTGTATAATTCAAATTAGCTGTATCTGCAAGAGCTTTGAAGCTCTTGTCGCTTCCGCCCTTACGGTAAATTCTGTAAGATGCTGTACCGGATACCTTTTTCCAGGATACCTGAATACTGTTGGTTCCTGTAGATTTTGCTCCAGAAAGCGTCGGTGCAGCCAGTCCGACTTTCACGGATGTACCCTTTGTATCATAATCACTAAGTACATCTTTGCCATTGATGCGCTTAATCGCACGAACCGTATAAGTATGAGTCTGTCCGCCATCAGCCGTGATCACTGCCGATGTATTCTTTGTCCGGCTTAATTCTTTCCATTTGCCGGTCTGACTATCCTTCTCGTAAATCTTATAGGTGTCTGTGCCGCCGATGGCATTCCAGGATAAATGCACCTTCTGGTCGTCCTGCACCTTTGCACTCATCTTCGGTGCCGATGGTACAGCTTTACAGCCGATACCCTTCTTGTCATACTGACTGAGATATTCTTTGCCGGCAACTTTCTTATAAGCCCGAACAGTATACAAATACTTCTGGCCATACTGAACCGACGTATCCTCATAAGTTCTGTCTTTTGTCACAGCAATTCTCTGCCAATTGCTGTTTTCAGTTTTTCTGTAAATAACATAGCCGTCTGCATCTGCCCCGGCCGCTGCCTGCCATTCAACTTTGATCGTATTGAAAGCCTGGCACTTTGCAGATTTCAGGCTAACAGAAGCTTTTGTCATCTCACCAATCAGCTCGTGATCTGTTTTGGTATTGTCCTCTGTTTCCTTTGTTTCAGGTTCTGTCTCTTTTGTCTCTGGTTCTGTCTCTTTCGTCTCTGGTTCTGTTTCTTTTGTCTCTGGTTCTGTCTCTTTTGTCTCTGGTTCTGTCTCTTTTGTCTCCGGTATCTCTGTGGATTCCGTCGTCTCTGTGCCAACTGCAGATTCTGTCATCTCTGTGCCGACTGCAGATTCTTCAATCGATGACACCCCCATTTCTGCCGGCTGTTCATCCGCCGCTGTATCTGCCGTTGCCTCCACTGCTGATACATCCTGTAAATTCACTGGTGCTGCTGATACCGGCACCGCCAATGACACGATCAGTGCCATACTAAGCAGCCATTTACCCCTTTTTTTCATACCTTCTTCATCCTTTCTATGTTTATAAAATTTTAATTGGTATCCTCTCAATTTTCCGAATGTGCAGCCGCCTGCAGCAATTCTTTATAATGATTCTCATTCTGAACCAGAACCATTTCAAAATCCTGATGGTTTTTTTGAAGCATCGTCTGCAATACCAACCCCGCAAAAAATGACTGTATCGCAGCTATTGCCGCAAAACCGCTGACAATAAGTGTTGGAAACTCCGGCACCATCCCCGTATACAAATAATGAATCAATACCGGTGTAAAAAAGGCACCTGAAAGTACCGCTAAAACTGCAGCCAATATTCCAAAGAACACCATCGGCTTGTAGGTTCTGAACAATCTGAATATCGTATTCAATACTTTAAAACCGTCAGAATAGGTACTTAGCTTCGACACACTGCCCTCCGGTCTGTCTCGATAATTGATGACAACATTATCAATGGCCATGTTCTTGTCCACAGCATGAATGGACATCTCTGTCTCTATCTCAAACCCCTTGGAAAGGACCGGAAAACTTTTGACAAACTGATAGCTGAATGCCCTGTACCCGGTCATGATGTCCTTGATATCGCTCTCAAAAAGAAGATTGATACTTTTTCTGACAAGGCTGTTGCCAAAATTATGAAAAGGCCTCTTGTTCTCCGTAAAATAAGTTGAGGACAATCGGTCGCCGACAACCATATCCTTTTTCTTGTTAAGCACACGGTCAATCATTTCCGGTGCGTATTCGGCCGGATATGTATCATCTCCATCTACCATAATATAACACTTTGCATCAATCTCGCGAAACATTCTCCGGATAACATTACCCTTCCCCTGCTGATATTCTTTTCTGACAATTGCTCCCGCTTTTTCTGCAATTTCTCCTGTTCCATCTGAAGAATTGTTGTCATAAACATATATTTTACTGTTCTCAGGCAAAACCTTCAAATAATCCTTTACGACTTTTTCTATCGTCTTTGCTTCATTATAGCATGGAATCAGTACTGCAACCATATCCATTCTAAAACACTCCTTTTTATCGGTATTATTTTCAATCCACATATACATGTTTCCTGCCATCACACAACAACCGTTTTCATTCCGGTCCTTCACTGCAATCAACCACACACCAATAAATGATCGCCGGCATACAGGCCATCAACGGCATCGCATATCGCAGATAGCCATTGACCGGTGAAACCAGACATACTGCAACATTCAAATAAGGTGCTGCCAAAAAGAGAACCTGTTTTCCCTTTCGGCGATAAAACAGCCACCCACTCATAATCAACAGCAGCCATGTATAAACTGCCGGATTACACAGCTGTGCTAAAACAGGTATTTTCGAATATAACTCTGCATACCCTTTCATTAATTGCCGAACTTTTTCCGGCATCACATAATGAATATCGAAATACCCTGTTGCCAATGGTTTGTCCTGAATATAAAATTGATAGGCAGACAGTGTATTGCAATTATAAAAAGGATAATAATAGCCGTATGTGTTTTCTAATGTCGCCTCAAAATAGGCATCCGGATGTTTAAAAAGCATTGGCAGCCATGCCTGTCTGAAATACCGCTTAAGCCCGCCCTTTTTATCCTTGTAGGTGTCCTTCACGTTGTCTGATCTCTCGGGCTGATAAATTTCCGCAAGCTTATCATAATCCAATATTTTATTGATGGCTTTTCTCTCCTTTGAAGTCACATCATCCGGATATTCTTTCAGGTAGCGAGCCGTCTGTTGGAATGGTACCGACAGCATTTCCTTCACTGAACCAGGTTCAACGCCTGCTGCAGACGCAAGCGGTCCCTCTGCAAACTGATACAGCATCGTTACGCCAACCGTCATGACAAATGCCGCCACAAGCAAACGACGTTTCCTAATGATGAAAATCAAAAGGACCACGTCAGAAGCCAGAACCATATAAATACCATTATTTCTGGTCAATGCAACAGCCAACTCTGCGATTCCCAAAACGAAGCATCTTTTTAAAACAGAATCCTGCTGTTTTTGTTTTATGTACTTCAAGCAAAGTTCTATGTATAAAACAAAAAACAACGCAAAAAAAGCTGTAAACACTCCATCCTTCATAACTACCTGTGCATATGCCCCAAATGCAGGAAGAACTGCAAAAAAAATCAGTGTTCCTACATTCAGCCACAAAGGAGAACCCCAGCTTTTTATTTTCGAACAAACAACTGCATAACAAACAGCCTCTATGACATACATGACAATAACAATCAAAAATACACCGAAATTATCTGAAACACATCTTCCAATCCTCATCAACAGAGAAAAGCATTCGGTAAGCAGCCATGGATGATGATTTGAAATCTGTTCGATACCAAAGGCCATGTTTAATTGCCGGTAACCATCATAAGCCACAGACCCCGGCAAAAAACAAATCAGATATGGCAGCCAGCCAATCACTATACACATAAAAGAAAATACGCCATAATTCTTTTCTATCCAGACAGACAGTTTGCGCACTTTCTTCTTTGGTTCTTCAGCACATTTTATGCCGATATGATATAACAGGCAAAGACACGCATTATAAAAAATGAAATATCCTATTCCGGTTAAGGCGGCAATTAGGAACTGCTGCCAGTCACCAAAAATAAAATCCCAATTCTTCAGATAGGAATAGCTCATCCCTATTAATGTAAACACCGAAAATAACCCTGCGAGACAGTGAGTCACCCAATTCTGTCTCTGTTTAATAACAGACCAGTATTTGACATACAGACAGAACACTGCCGCCGCCAGCAAAGTCTCCCGTAATCCGATGCCATTCATTTCATATAATATCTTTTCGAAAAGCCCCGTTTCTTCTGATATCTTAGGCGATACAGAAAGAGCTGCTGCCGTAACGATGCCCGCTGCATAAGGTTTTATATTTCTGCTTGTTCTCTCCATCTTTTTATGCCTCTGACTATTTTGTTCTTCTGCTATCTGCTTCTAAAGACCAGTACCTTGCTTATAAAATAATTTGAAACGATAACAATAATCTGCCCAATGACTTTGACAACGATACTGTTAACGGATAAAATTTCAATGCCGGCATACAGAATAAATTCTTCCATGACAAGGGTTACAATTCTTCCTCCAAAGAATGAACTTATCTCTTTGCAAATATCTGCAAAGTCTCTGGCAGTATTTTCAAAGACCCATATGCGATTTGTAATGTATGCAAATAAAACCGCAAGGATCCATGAAAATATATTCGCAATCAACGGTTCCAGCTTTATAGAAATCTCAAAAAAAGCATAAGAACCAATGCTGACAATAAATGTTAATCCACCAAAAAACAAATACAATAAGATTTCTTTATGCTGATGATAAATCGGATAAAGTGGCTTCAATATCCCCAACTCCATTATCCGATCGAATATATCTTTATTCTCCATTTCCGTTTTCCTATTCATTCCGTATACATTTTTATATTATAGCACAATCAATATGTTATATATTATTACATCTTTCTTAAGTTTCCCTTACGGAACAATTCTCTCAACCAAAGGTATTTTCTTCAGCAGCGCCACAAAAAACATGGCAATCATATATGTCACAAAAATAAATAAAGTTCTCCAGATCACACTGCTGTTAGTAATGCCAAAAAGCCCCAATACCTTCAGTTCATAATACATAATGATACGATGAGTCAGATAAATTCCCAGACTATATGATGATATTTTTGCCGCAGTTCCTGCATTGATATGCAGTCTTTCATAAATCTTTTCCCAATTAATCGCCTTAATCAGCACAAATACCGCACATGCCAGCATCACTGACGGAAAATAGCCATAGTTGAAAAACAGTTTATTTTTTTCGCCATCATGAGTTGATAGAACATAAATAGCGGCATATCTGATGATCCATCCCAGTATCCCCGCTGCGTAAATTTTGTATCTCGTGGTTTTTTTGAAATCGGATGTTGAAAGCAGATAGCCAAGAAAAACGAAAATGATATAGCTGTTGATCGGCAGACCATAATTGCCATTCCACTGTATGCCGCATAATTTTGTCAGCGGCACAATCGTAGATTGACAGATAAACATAACCCCCACAGCGTACCAAAGTGTGTTTCTGTATCTCCGATCCGCCAGCCTGGAAATAACCGGCATAAACAGATAAATAGAGAACAACAGTGGGAAATACCAGTAAACATTTTCCATCTTATAATTCAGCATCGTATTGATCACCGCTTTGATGGAAATCGCGTCAAAAGAAAACTGATCTGTCATCAATTTCCATATCAAGACAATCCCACTCCAGCAAAAGAACGGAATCACCGCTCTGGAAAACCTCTTTTTAAAAAATGTTACTGTATCATAATTTTTTCTGTAATTCATCAATGTGGCCCCGGACAGCATCAGAAAAACCGGCACCGCCCAATAAGCACCTGTCTCCACGAGCAATGCTGTTTTCCATGTCCATGAATTCGAATAAGTATGCACAACCCCATTGTGGTGCAGACTGATAACTGCAATACAGGCCAGTATATTTAATACATCAAAATATAGCACTCTCTTCTTTTGCATCTTATTTGTTACCTCTTAAACAAAATAAAAGTAAAACAACAAGCTGCTGCAATAATGTCCACATTATGCAGCAGCTTCGTTTATCAGCAATACATTTTCCTTTTAGGTCTAGTCCCTGTTGAAAATGTCCCTTGTATAAACTTTATCTTTGACATCATCCAACACTTCACTGTAACGATTGGCAATGATCGCATCACATTCACTCTTAAATTTTTCCAGATCATTGACAACAAGGCTGCCAAAGAAAGTTGTGCCGTCTTCAAGGGTCGGCTCATAAATAATCACCGCTGCACCTTTTGCTTTGATACGCTTCATAACACCCTGGATACTGCTCTGACGGAAATTATCACTGTTGGATTTCATTGTCAGTCTGTATACTCCGACAGTCACTTTCTTCTCCATTGTCTGATTGTAAGTATTGTCCTCATCGTAGCCATAATAGCCGGCCTTCTGAAGCACACGATCTGCAATAAAGTCTTTACGGGTACGATTGGCTTCTACAATAGCTTCCACCAGATTTTCCGGCACATCCTGATAGTTTGCAAGCAGCTGTTTTGTGTCTTTTGGCAGGCAGTAACCGCCATATCCGAAACTCGGATTATTGTAATGGGTGCCAATTCGCGGATCAAGACATACACCATCAATAATCTGTTTTGTATTCAGGCCTTTCATCTCTGCATAGGTATCCAGCTCATTAAAATAGCTGACTCTCAATGCAAGATACGTATTTGCAAACAGCTTCACTGCTTCTGCTTCTGTAAAGCCCATAAACAGTGTCTCTATATTCTCCTTGATGGCACCTTGCTGAAGCAGTCCGGCAAATGTATGTGCTGCCTCAGTAAGCTTCTGATCATTCATATCTGTTCCGACAATAATTCTTGACGGATAAAGATTATCATATAAGGCATGGCCCTCTCTCAGGAATTCCGGGCTGAAAATAATACGGTCTGTATGATACTTCTCACGAATTCCTTTGGTATATCCAACCGGAATAGTTGACTTAATCACGATAATGGCATGGTCATTGTACTTCATTACCAGCTCGATCACATTCTCCACAGCAGATGTATCAAAGAAATTTTTCTTGCTGTCATAATTGGTTGGTGCTGCAACAACGACAAATTCAGCGTCCTTATAAGCCTTTTCCGCATCCAGTGTTGCTGTAAGATCCAATTTCTTTTCTGACAAATATTCTTCAATTTCCTTGTCCACAATCGGAGATTTTCTCTGATTGATCATCTCAACCTTCTCAGGAATAATATCTACTGCATAAACCTCATTGTTCTGTGCCAGCAAAATAGCATTCGAAAGACCAACATAACCTGTTCCTGCAACTGCAATTTTCATTTTTATCTATCCTTACTTTCTGTTTTTTGTTATAGATTTTATTTTTGAAGGAACTCTTGAAACCTTCTTGCCGACTTTCCATACAAGATTGTTTCGGATTTCTTCGTTCTGTTTCTTTAACTGCTGTTTTTCCTGTTTCAGTACTTCCTTCTCTCCGGTCAGGTTCTTAACATCATTATTCAGTGAACCGATCTTTGAACGAAGTCCATTAGCTGTTGAGTTTGCTTTGTCCAACTGCTCTCTGAACATATCCATTCTATAGAAAAGGAAATCTTCCGGTGTACTGTTTAAAACAGTCTGCATTTCTTCATATTCATCCTCATTATAGAAATAATCTGCATCGCGTCCTGTAATACCAAGATCTGCTGCCCATTCTTCCTGAATCTTCTTATATAATTTGAAATAAGAAGCACCCTTCAATGTTGTCAGATTCCAGAGTGTAAAGTGCTGTGCATAATTAACAAAATCTCTTTCAATCTGGTCATACAGATTCCATTCTTTGAGCTGATCTCTTACAGCACATAATGCATGATAGAAACATTCCCAACTCTGTTCACGGGTAACAGATAAAGATCCTTCATCACGTCTGTGATGGGCCATAACCGCATTCATTGTCTCAATGCTCTTTGCCTTAATGATCGAGCAGAATACGAAATACATATCATTGCTTGTTCTCTGTTCCTGGAACTGCAGGCCTGTTTCGCGGACAAACTCTGTTCTGAATAATTTGTCCCATGCCCAGCCTACAAATGCTTTAAAGATATCCTGTTCAATATCAAGACCTGCAAAAGGCTGCTCAAGCGGAAGAAGATTCGTATTGATCGTATACTGTGCACCGGCAAAAACTTTCTTTCCTTCAAGGTACTGATCACTTCTGAAAGCAACAATATCGCTCTCATTGACTGAAGCCTTAAGATATGCACGGTACAGCATATCAGGTTCAAAGAAATCGTCCGCATCAAGGAATGATAAATACTCACCTGTTGCGTACTTCATACCATTATTTCTGGCAGCACCTGCACCTGCATTCTTCTGAGTAATAACCTTTACTTCCTGATGTGCTTCTTCGTATTCTTTCAAAATAGCCAATGAGTTATCGGTTGAGCCGTCGTCCACACAGATAACTTCTATTCTCTGATTGTTCTGAACCAGCAACGAATCCAGGCACTGTCTGATATATTTCTCGGCATTGTATACCGGAATAATAACTGAAACTCTTACTTTGGCATAATAAGCCTCCGGATCGGCCAATATCTCGTTAATCTGCTTCCAGAAAGCAGGCCCGAATAATTCTTCATCCAGCTTGCCTTCCTGCATCGGCTTCCTGAACTCATCACAGATATGATGCAGATATTCCATACGCAGAGGTTCTGCAATACGGCGATAAGTTACCATGAAATTGCTGTACTTCTTCATATAGAAAATAGCAGAATACTTCTTGATCAGTTCCGGTTCTTTGCTCATCCAATCCCAGATATAACGATATTCTTCTGTGACACAATAAACCTTCTGTCTGTTGAACATAGAAGAATTCGGATTATCACGTCTGTTCATATAATATGGTTTATTCACAAACCATGCTCTCTTCGCACGACAAAATGTCTGGAACCAGAAACCATTGTCCTGATAGGAGGCACCCGGTGTTTCATTATGACGAATATGATATTTGTTCAGGAAATCAAGACTGTAAATACCGCTCCAGGTATTCATAATAAACTTGAATGTCTCAATATTTTCACTCGGGTCAATGAGGCAGTTATAATATTCCTGCTTGTCTGTCAGGCTGAAGCGTCTCTTTCTGAGTGAACCGTCTTCATTCACTGTAAAACGGTAGAAATCCGCCTTAACGAAATCCAGATTATTTCTTGACGCAATACGATAAAGAGCTCTGAACATACTGGATGGTACAAAATCATCGGGCTCAAGAATACCAAGATACTGACCTCTGGCAGCATCGATACCTTTGTTCATAGAATGACCATAACCTGAATTTGGTTTGTCAATAATTCTGAATCGTTTATCCAGGGATGCATATTCCTTGATAATTGCCATAGAGCCATCTGTTGAACCATCATTCACACAGATAAATTCCATCTCATGTAATGATTGAATTGTCAGACTGTAAAGAGCCTCATTCAGGTAATCCTCTACATTATAAATCGGCAGTACAACAGATACCTTTGGTTTATCGCAGCGTTTCTGCCAGATTTTAAGGATTTCAGGTTCTTCCGGTACAACAACACCGTTAAATACTGTTCTGCATGCCTCTTTGTAAGCCTTATAAAGTAATTCCGGATATAATCCCTGATAACTCTTTACAAATGCTTCCGTCTCATGCTTAATACGCTGACCTAATACAGAATCATCTGCGAATTTTACGTACCATGCAAAAAGATCTTTGAATTCCTTCTGCATGATCAATAATTTAATCTCTTCATCAACCTCATCAGCCACTAACTGATCAGATACAATCTCAATAGAACGGAAATGGCAGTCAAAATGTTCTGCACGCTTGCCGACCAGCGACTCTTTCATGTTCACACGATGAACAACCAGGCGGTCTCTTGCAATCATCATTCTTTCTGCATTGGTGATGACTTTGTTGAAGAAGGAACGATCATTCACACAAAACAGTGTATTAAATACAATATTGTTCTTCTCCAGGAAAGTACGTCGGTATACACCATTCCATGGTGCAACATTCACTTTATAAATCGGACTGCCCTCTTCCAATGTAAGCAATCTGTTAAAATCACCCGGTCTGAGACGAGTTAAGGTAAACGCAGGAAGATCAACAGTATCCTTCTGTTTTACATCATACACAACAGAACTGAATTTCAGACAATCCAGATCATATTTAATCACCTTGTTATAGATTGCCTCATATGCATAATTTAAAACATAATCATCTGCATCCATGAAATGGATATATTCACCCTGAGCCTCTTTTAAACCTGTATTTCTTGCACTTCCTGCATGCTGATTGTTCTGACGAATCAGTTTTACACGATCATCTTTTTTGATAAAGCTTTGAATAATATCAACAGAACCATCTGTTGAACCATCATCCACACAAATAACTTCGATATCTTTCAAAGACTGTTTCAAAATGCTCTCTAATGTCTTATTTAAATATTTTTCAGCATTATAAACAGGAATAATAACAGAAATCTTTGGCATTGTCTTTTCTCTCTTTCTTATAAAATTTAATCTTTTCTGTAAACCAAATCATTATTTTACTCAATTATAGCAAATCCATCATTTAAAACCAATAGTTCGGCCTAAAATGTCACATTATCGTAAGCTTAAGGATAACGCCTGATAATTTCATTGTAGGTTCGCTCACTGTTTTTGTCATCAATATATTTGATCAATTCACTTCGCATGGCCCCATACTGCTTCTTTTCCTCGAAACCACGCACTGTATATTCTTCAATCACTGAAGCTAATTTCTCAGGAGTATGCACTACATCGCCAAATGCATCCTTCTCCATATCAATATAACTTCCCTGAACCTGATTGTATCGTTCCAGATCAAACAAATAAAATACAACCGGTTTACCCTGATAAAACACATCCCAGACAGCGCTGGAGTAATCGGTGATCATCATTGAGCAGCGCATTATTAATTCATTCAGTGGTTCAGAGCCAAACGGAATCAATCGGATATATCTGCCGTCAGTCTTAAAAGTACCGATATATTCCCTGAACTTAGGATGAATATAAAAATTAAGGGTTATCTTATATTTTTTCAAAATATCCAGCAGCTTCGGATGATTCAACAGGCTCATATAATGCTTGTAATAATCACTTTCCTTAAATGTTTCTTCTGAAACTTCTTCTAACCATGTTCGCCAGGTCGGCATCAAAAGAATCTCTCTTTCCTGTCCGACAGATTTATCTTCCAAAACATCCCAGCGCGCCAGTCCGGTAACAATGACCTCACTATCATCATAGCCGAAATTATCTAAAATAATTTTCTTCTCAACATCTGAAGAAACCACAAATAAATTAGAAGCATTGACACTCTTCTTCCTCAAGCCCTGATGACAACATTTGAACGCGATCACACCATGCTGAAGGAATACATTCTCTTTACGTTTGAGCATATTGCGATAAATAGAATTCGGTGAATGCCATGCATAGGCATGGGCCTTTGTATCCGAAGAAATCAACACCCTTGCACCCATGAGATAAACCATATGCTTTAAACTGAGGAAATTTAATACATGCTTTCCATATTGTCGAACATACTGGTAATCCGGTGCCTTCTTATCAATGACGTAATAAATTCGGTCTTTTTCTGATTCCGGCAGATTTTCCATACAGTATTTGAAAAAATAAAACCCATTATCCTGTGCCATCACACAATATTTCTCATAAACGAGCCAGATATTCTTCTTTTTCCACACCGGACGCATCAGATAATAAATTGCCAGTGCCGCATACTCTTTCATGATAAAGAACCAACTGTCCTCTTTTGTCTTCGGTCTGAACTGCAATGCAAATTCATTGGATTTCGTTTTATATGGATAAACAATATTTCCATCCGCATACAAATAATGCATTTGTTTTAAATACATCATTCTATGCATCCATAAATCTCTATTCTCAAGTTTTAATTCATATTCATGATCATCTTTAACTGCTGTCCCCTTAATATCCCAATAGAACTGTGCCAATTTCAGATCTTTCAAATGAATTTCTGCGCTACCGCTGTATACCCCATCGGCTTTTTCTGTCTGAAGATTAAAATAATACCGAATTTGTTCTATTGGATTACGATATTGTATACACACATCCACCGGTTCATATCCATAATCCTTCACCGCAAATTGAAGTGACAAAAAATCACCCTTCAATTGAATATCTGTAACTTTCGCAGCAAGAAAGTCGTTTAAATGCTGCGATTCACTGCGAATAACCAAACGAATAATCTTTTCATAATATCCAAGATAGAAAATCCCTTCCGTATAGCAATGATCATCGTTTGTTCCCATTCGTTCTGAAAAGAGCATTTCGGACATTTTGTCATAATCATCCGAATCAATCCGCCTGCTGAAGCCAAAAACAACCGCTATTTTTCTGTCTTCATCTAAAGCCATAAATGTATAGCGATGGATTTCCCGGACATCGCCGGCCATAACTGCTTCATGATAATTTCTGACAACAATATATTTGCCGTTATACTCAACCTGATTCAGGGATACTGCCTGTTGAATATCTTTGTCATACAGAACAAACTTCCATTTTTTTCGCGGATAAATGGCCAGCTGTATTTGAAAACCATTCTCTCTTCCTTCAAAGCTGTTAAATCTGATTCTTTTTATTTGATATTCCACACCTGATATTATAATCCGGCGCTCCATTTTCTTCTTTTCAGATTTTCTTCCCATGCTTACACCTCAAAAGATGATTTCTCAGGCAACCTTTCCTGAAAAGCATCAATAACCAGCTGTTTCTTTTCCTCGAAATTAACAGTCTTATCTGTATCGTTAATGCAGATCATCGCATCCGTACCATTCCTAATAGAATCCAGCAGCGGATAAATATTCTTATCTTTGATATGATAACAGCGTCCGATCTTCAGCGTTCTTGGATAGAAATTGCCTGAGGCCAGCTGCCAGTATTTGATCAGCCACTGATTGACATTCGTCGCTGAACGAATCTTGCATCTGCAGGTTGCATCCAAAATCTCCGGCTCTGCTTCCCAAACCTTTTTGTAAGTAGATTTCAAAAAGCTGTTCGGTAAATGATGGTAATAAAAACCAGGGAACCAGTCCCATGGCATCAGGACCATTGTTCTGTAAAGATACTTAATGCCGTACCGGAGTCTGAACCATTTTGTAAAATTCTTCTTCAGCATTTCCTTCTTGTTGAAATGCGTATTGATAACAGACATATCGTTGCCGTTATAAGGCCCCGCACTGCCCTTTCCAAAGTAAATGCAGTCCATAGCAAACGTATCGCATGGCTTACCGTGAACAAAGAAATCTCTCGGCTTCATCGGCTTATTAATAAACATATCGTCGTTAAAATAAACAAACTGTTCCGACAATCCTTTGATGCGATGGAGATTCATCTCTATTGTGTGTGAATTGAATGTCGGCAGGTATTCCTCAGGAATATAATCCTTATGATTCACAATATGCAATTTTGGATGATTCACATTCAGCCATGATGGTAAATGTCCCCATGTCACAAAATGAATCTTACGTACCCATGGTGTATATTTTTCAACTGCTCTGAACCAATATTGAAGATTATCCCAATCTCTGTACCGCACTTCCTGATCATCCTCACCTGCTTCCGGATTCGGATCATATTGATTCTTTACAGCACGCCACTTAGGATCGTTGCCATCTACCCAGATGATTACAAAATCTATCGGTTTCTTCCTGCGTATCTTTCCCATTTCTTCACCCCATATCTGTCCTGTTCATCATTTAAGTTTCTTAATAGCCTCATAATTACGTTTACAATAGTTTCTGTCATGATAATAGAAAAATGCATCACAACGTTTTATATATTGATGTTCCATGCAAAAATCTTCTGATACTGTTTTCTCCAAAGCCTGTATCAATTCATTTTCATTACTGCAAATCGGGCCAAATCCATCCTGTTCATAGTCGTAGTAACCTTCTCCCATATGACCTTTTCTAAACTGCTCATAATCAAACTGATAATACAGCACCGGTTTTCTCATATAGGCAAAATCCATAGCTACACTGGAATAATCTGTAATAAGACACTGTGCCTCTTTCAACAATCTCTGGCAATCATATTCCGGCCAAACAGCAATTGTCGCCGTATCACTCAATGACTGAAAATGAGGTGCAAACTTCTGCATATTCCTGTGAAGATAAAAAACAAGTTTCATATTTTCCTGCTTAAGAATCTTCTGAAGTCTCGGATCATGAAGAAAGTGCTTCCATGCCCTGGCAAATTCCGTCTCATTAAAACTGCTCACCGATTCCACCGAATCCGAAACCGTATGTGCGATCCATTTTCTCCAGGTAGGCATAACAAGCAGTATGCGTTCCTTCCCCTTTACAGGGAAAAGATTATCATAACGGCATAATCCCGGCATCTGCACATATCCTTTCGGATAGCCATATGTGTCCCGAACGAATTCATATTCTCTCGGAACTGAACACACAAACATTCGCATTTTTGTATTCTTGTAATACAGATAAGACAAATCGTCCTTAATAATACCATGCTGCAAAAAAACTCTTGTATTCTTCAGCAGCCCTGACACTTCCAGAACATAGCATACAGCCGCATTCGGCTTACCGCCTTTCTGAGAACTGATATTCTTGCTGGCTGCCAGATAATAAATCCAATGCTTCAGACTGCCATAAGGCACTGTTTTACCAAGTTTTGCCACCCGTCGGTAATCCGGAGAATGATAATTAATGGCATACACCACCTCCTGCTCCGGGTGATGCTTGCAAATATAACGAAACAGCCAGTACGGATTATCTCTGGCTTCCATTTCATAATCACAGATCAGCCACAGGTCTTTATGCTTTTTCCTGAAAAGCATTGCCGGCAGCAAAGCAAACAGGAACTTAAATATATGTATTAAGTCCCCGAATTTAACCATTTTTAATTTTTCCAGTATTTTTTGTTCCATATCTGTCCCTCTGCATCACGCGCTGCATATTACTTCATGAACTCTCTGTATTCCTGTAAAACTTCCTTCGGTTCTCCAATTTTTACAATCTTGCCCTCATGCATCCACATCACACGATCACATAATTCCTCAAGCGTTTTCAAATTGTGAGATACAATAACAACAGTTCTGTTGCGCTGTGAAATCAGGGATTTCATTTTTGCATAACTCTTCTTTTTGAATTTCTCATCGCCGACACTGAGGACTTCATCAATGAGCATAATGTCTGTCTCAAGAATGGCAGTGATTGAAAAGGCCAATTTCGAGTACATACCACTGGAATAGGTACGTACCGGCATATCAATAAACTTACCAAGTCCCGCAAAATCAATAATTTCATCCATTCTCTCACGAACTTCTTTTTCACTGAAGCCCAGAAGCATACCGGACAGCATAATATTTTCGCGGCCCGTCATTTCATTCTTAAAGCCGACACCAATCGCCAGTAATGAAACAGAATGTCCATGAAGATCAATACTGCCTTCATCCGCCGAAAAAATATTAGCCAGGGCACGAAGCAGCGTAGACTTGCCGCTTCCGTTCTTACCGGTAATACCAAGGATCTCTCCCTGTTTTACATCGAAACTGATGCCGCGCACAGCCTCAAAAGCCTCTGTGTCAACACCCTTTAATCTCAGCAGGCTTTTCTTAATGGAATAAGCCTGTACACTTTTATAACGGATTTTTAAATCTCTGACTGTAATTGAATATTCTTCCATACTATATTACCTTTACATATGTGTTTTCGTTTTTATAAATATTCCAGATACCAAATACGGACAATGCCAGTGAAATCAAAAACCAGATGCCAAGCCATGGCATATCAGGTGTTGACTTATACAATACACAATCTCTCAATCCCGTGATCAGCAGTGCCAAAGGGTTGCCTCTTAAAATCAGGCTCTGATACGGTTCAGGGAAGCTGCGAATATTGTAGAAAATACCCGTCAAATAAAACACAAGACGAAGTACAATATTAATAACATTGGACATATCTTCAATAAAAACTCCCAAATGCAGCAAAATACAGCAGCATCCGAAGGTAAATAAAACAACTGTGATCAGTATTGGAATAACATACAAAATATGAGCATCCACCGGCACACGAAAGAAAACCAACATACCAACAACAATGGCAAAACAGATCAGCATTTTAAATCCGTTCACCATCATATCTGACATAATCAATGTATGCTTCGGCAGATAAACTTTGGAAACTATTGATTTGTTGCGCTTTACCATTCTGACCGAACTCTTAATGCACCTGTTGAAGAAATCCCATACAGCAAGGCCAACAAAAATATAGGCATTATAATAGAGTTCTTTATGATGAAACATTAACCCAAATACAAACGCATAGATCAGCATAAAGCAAAACGGCTCAAGAATCCACCATATCCAATTCAGATAGGAGTTTGCCACCTCTGTTTTTAACTGAGATTTTGCAGCGTAAATGGTATATTTCCAGTATTTCTTTGTATCTTTTATAAATCTGTTCACATGACGCCTCCTCAATTTACTTTTAAGCCCCTCTTCCCGGGCCCAATTTCCCGATTAATCACCATTTGCAGGAGCGTGAGTTTCCGGCAAATAAGATAAAATCCTCTGATTATCATACTATATCTGTCTTTATAAATCAACTGAAAAAGTGAAGACCTGTTATAATAACGGTCTCCACTTTCTCTCCATCAGACTCTCTTTACATAATTAGAAACAATATAATAATACTTTCCATTCATTCTCAGCTTATACCATGTATAGCCATTGGCCTTTTTACTATAACCGGATACAAGTCCAATGCTTTTGCCTGATTTCAAAATGCCTGCTGTGGCATAGGATGTTCCCGGTCCTGTTCTGTAATAGACATCACCTGTTGTGACATACCTCAGCAGCCGTTCCGTATATTTTCCGGAGACTCCGGTTCTGTCGAAATCCGACATGTTATTTGACTTATAGGATCTCACTGTGTAAGTATACACCTTTCCGGACTCTGCTGAATCATCCGTATAGCTTTCCAAAGACGCGCCTGCTGTCTTGGCAATTCTTACCCAGGCAGTATTGGATTCCTTTCTGTAGATGATATAACCGTCAACGTTGCTGCACTTCGTCCATCTAATCTGAATACCGCCGCCAGCCGCCGAAGTTCCTGTCAATTGCGGCTGTGTTAAAAACATGATCTTCCCCTGACTGTCATAGATGCTCATAGCATTATCATCATAGGCACGAACTGTATATGAATAAGTACTGCCGCTTTTTACCGATGTATCAGAAAAACTACAGGCACTCTCCCCTGTTGCTGTACCCATTTTCGTCCATTTACCACCCTCTGTTTTCCTGTATACACAATATCCTTTTGCACTGCTGATACGGCTCCACTGAACTTCTACAGCATTTTCCTTCATCACAGTCGTTTCAATCACAGGTGCTTTCAAATAATATAATGACGTATCCGAGTTATAATTGCTTTTTGAAGTACCATAATATGCCAGAACTGTGTAAATATTATTTTTACCGCTGATTGCTCCGTCATCAACATATTCTGTCACATGATTGCCTGAAACATGTCCGATTCTCTGATACGCAGTCTCTTCGTTTCTTCTGTAAATATAATATCCCTGTGCCCCAGTTACGGCATCCCACTGTACATGAACACCGCCGGATACAGCCTTCGCAGATATCATATTAGCCGTTTTCAGACATCTCACCGTTAATCCTTCATTGTATCTGCTCAGCACTGCCGAATCATAAGCCCGTACTGTATATACATAATCCTTTCCTCCGACAGCATCTGTATCAATAAAAGCAACCGCCGATACACCATTCGTTTCTCCGATTCGATTCCAGGATTTCCCCGGTTCTTTTCGATAAACACGATAGCCCTCTGCACCGTTCACTTCTTTCCATGTCACATGCATATTTCCCTCTTTGGTATTCACTGCCCCCATCAGCTGTGGTGTATCCAATGAAGGTTTGTCGGAACCATCATCATAATATTCAATATCCATATCAACGCCTGTGCTATTGATTCCATCTACTTTTCCCTCTGAAGTAAACTGCCAGATTGTATATCTGCCATTATAACTTGTTGGATTATTTCTGGCCATTTCATAATCTGAATACTGCTTCAAATTTCCATTCTCATCTTCATATTGCCAGTACTGAGCAACCCATACACCATACTCCTGTTCAAGTTCACTGGTCATCCATGCTGACTCATCTCTGAAATGAGCAGCACTGCTGTAGATCATTGACTCATAACCCTGGTCTTCTACATAATTCATGAACGCGATCGCCGACTTTGTCCGCACTTCTTTGCTCAGACCATAGTTACGATATTCTTTCTGATCATAACCCTCATGGTCATACACAACCGGATAACTGATATCATAATCTCTGATCACACTGCACGTATACTTCGCCTCTTCAATGGCTTCCTGCTCATTTAATGCAGTTGAGAAGAAGTAAACACCAACTTTCACGCCGGCTGCTAATGCACCTTCAATATTTTTCTGTGCATCATCATCTTTATAAATATTTCCTGCAGAACCATATCCCCGGCCGCCAACTCGAATAATCGCGAAATCAACGCCAAAATTCTTTACCTTTTCCCAGTCGATATCACCGTTATGCTGTGAAACATCAATACCATACGCCTTAATCTTTTTTTCATTATTGGCTGAAAGTAAAGCAATTCCATTTTCCGTATCAAAAGTCTCAGCACTTTGTCTTACTTCTGTATTGCCCTCAGGGTCATCCCATCCCATAGAAGGCACATCATCCCATGTAACCCGGCTCATATCTATATTTGACTGATTCTCATCTGCTTCTGTTTCTTCCTGATCGGCATACACTTCCGTTTCTTCCTGAGTCATCTGTTCTTCGGTTTCACTATCAGCGGATATCTCTTCGGTTTCCGTTGCTGCAATTTCAGTTTCGGTTTCCGATTCTATCATTGCTACCGCTGCTGTTTCTTCTGTCTCCGCCATCGTTTTTTCTGTCTGGTCTGCATAAACCGGATTTGCAGGCACATAAACTTCTGCTGCCAACACAGCTGTCAAAACAAAGGCTATTGCTTTTTTCTTTAACTTTCCTTTTAGCATTTTCTCTTTATGTTCCTTTATTCAACAATAAACGTTATTAATTTTTTCCTGAAACAGCCATAGTTCCATCACTGCATCGGAACTATGGCCGTCATTTCATTTTATTCACTTAGTAAATATATACCTTTGTTTTGGACGGTATATTGTCATAAATCCACTTTGCATTCTCAATCTTAAGTCTTATGCATCCATGAGAAATATGTGCACCAAGTCTGCCGTTTCTGACATTGAATGTACCTTCATGATATAAGACAGAATGGAAGAGATAATCCCCATAGAACTGAGTATAGTAATAGCAAGTATAACCATCACCAAAGCTGTATCCCTTAGCTCCCACAGTAAAGGTACCTGTTACAGTTGGTGTTGAAGGTGCTCCCACAGAACACTTCCAGTCATAAATCGGAATCCAATGTCCCTTTGAGCCTTTGAAGATCATCGTTCTTGTATTGTCTCGATCTACAACAATATAATAATCTGTGCTGCTGCTCCTTGAATTGATTTTCAGCCAGGCATTATGTAAAACAGAGGACTCAAACATCTTTTCACAGCTATTCAGATCAAAATAGTACCAACTGTCCTTGACTTTCGACCATCCTCGCTGTGCCTCTCCGTCAGCATTAAAATAGCACGTCTTATTATTTACTTTCTTCCAGCCTGTATAACCATGCCCCTGTGTATCAAAATAATATCTTTTACCACCGGCATTTTTCCATCCACCCGTAAAGGCACGTCCATTTGTCTGGAAATAATAGATATAAGTTTTCTTGTTTGTATGTACAAACTTGAGATACCCCTTTGTATAGGCCTGACCGTTGCTCTGGAAGTAATACTGATACTGCTTAGTTTCAGATGCTTTTTTGATCACATTTTTATCGTCGGTATAATATCTGGTACTAACTGCTTTATAGCCGCCTGTAAAGGCTTTGCCATCCGTCTGGAAATAGTAATAATAGGTTTTTCCATTCGTATGGACAAACTGCAGGAAACCATTTCTAAAAGCCTGACCATTTTTCTGGAAATAGTAATAGTACGTTTTGTTGTCTTTTACCTTCTGTGCCAATGTGGTTCCATCTGTATAAGCACTTGAGTTCAATGCTTTATAGCCATTTGTGTAAGCCTGACCATTGCTCTGGAAATAGTAGTAATATGTCTTTCCATTGGTATGCACAAACTTCAGGACACCATTTGTATAGGCCTGACCATTGATCTGAAAATAGTAATAATATACCCGATGATCAGGATTTTTTTCTATTTCGCCGCTGCCATCTGTATAAGCACGGGAATTAATTCCTTTGTAACCATTCGTGTAAGCCTGACCGTTGCTCTGGAAATAATAATAATATGTTTTTCCATTGGTATGCACAAATTCCAGAAGGCCATCTGTATAAGCCTGACCATTTTTCTGAAAATAATAATAGTAAACCGTATCATCATCAATAGGTGTTATGTTTCCCTCTGCATCAACCGTTGCTCTTGCACTAACGCCTTTATAACCCTTTGTATAGGCCTGACCGTTGCTCTGAAAATAATAATAAGTTATCGTTCCTTCGTCATCAGTCAATTCCAAAAGGCCATTTGTGTAAGCACGGCCGTCTTTCTGAAAATAGTAATAAACAGTATTGCCGTCTTCATCTGCTATTTCCTTATATCCGCCTGTAAACTTTTCACCATTTTCATAGTAGTAGATGGAACCATCCGCATCAGTAACAATGCCTTCCTGAACAGTTTCATCTGTCTGGTCCGTCTCATCAGATTCTGCTGTTTCGCTGTCTGCCGTTTCACTGTCTGTTGTTTCGCTGTCTGCTGTTTCTGGCTGTGATTCCTGTACTTCTCCTGATACTATCTCTTCAGTATCTGCCGGCACTGTCGATTCTGCACTGTCAGCCGTCTTCCCCTGCTCATCCGAAGTTGTATCCATATATGCTTCATTACTTTCAATCTCTGTTTCTAAGACAGCATAAGACTGACTGTCAATCTCCGCTGCCCGAACCGGCAGCGGTGACACAACCAACATCATTGTGCCCATAGCTACTGCAAATGCCATCAGTTTCTTTTTTAAATTCATTTGACCATTTCCTTCTTTATTCATTACGATAAAATATGCTGCATTTAATTAAATACTCTTAAGACACCTTTGACATATGGATGTCTGCTGTCCTTTAAAGATGAAACCTGTACCTTATTCGGCCATGATTCAATGACCTGGTTATTGCCTAAATAAATCGCAGAATGAATGACTGTACCGCTTGAATTGCAGTAGATGATAATATCTCCGCGCTCTCTGTCTCCATAAGATACATGTTTTAATTTTGATGAGGTCCATATATTCTGTGATTCATACTCATAACCCGGATGTGCATGACGGACCGGATTGATTGGAGACATATCAATTCCTGCTGCAAACAACGCCTGCATAACAAGGCCGCTGCAGTCAACACCATACCCGGGAGCACCTGATGCTCCGATGACGTAATCATCACCCAGATAATCATACGCTCTGGAGATCATTGCTTCAATACAATCTGCTCTGCTGCTGTAAATATCAACCTGAAGCGGTGATGCATAAGCTCCCAGTTTGTACCACTGACTGTCTGTATATCCAAGTGCTCTCCATGTCTTCAGTCCGGTAATACCGTTTGCCGTAAGTCCATGTTTCTTCTGGAACTGAATAACAGCATTTTTTACATTCTGGCTGTAATAAGCACCATTCATGCCAACTGCATTGCCCAGACCCAGAGCACGAATAACCCAGGCAACACGAAGCCCTTCATAACCAATATTCAATTCATAGTCTCCTCCTGAAAGCTTAATTGAGGATTCCTGAATCTGATAATATCCGGATGGATTCTGGTATCTGCGCCCTGTCCACTCCAACACACCTGTTGATTTATTAAAATAATATCTCTCGCCATCTAACTTCTGCAGACCGGTATAACCATGGCCTTTTGAATCAAAGTAATATTTCTTTCCTCCCGAAATCAGCCATCCGCCGGTATAAGCCTGACCATTGCTCTGGAAATAGAAAATATATGTTTTATTATTGGTATGCTTAAACTTCAGGTAGCCTTTTGTATAAGCCTGGCCATTGCTCTGGAAATAATAATAGTAGCCTGTTTTGTCGCTGACCTTTCTGGCCATACTTTTACCATCTGTATAAGCTCTTACATTGACTCCCTTATAGCCGCCGGTGTAGGCCTGGCCATTGCTCTGGAAGTAATAATAGTATGTCTTGTCATTCGTATGAACAAACTTCAGAAAACCGCCGGTATAGGCCTGGCCATTAATCTGGAAATAATAATAATATTTATTGGAATCGTCTATTTTCTTAACAGCACTCTTTCCATCCGTGGAATAACGGGTATTGACACCTTTGTATCCCTTTGTATAAGCCTGGCCGTTGTCCTGGAAATAATAATAATATGTCTTCCCATTCGTATGGACAAATTCAAGCAGCCCGTTTCTGAATGCCTGGCCATTGTTCTGGAAATAGTAATAATATGTCTTCGTATCATTTATTTTCTTAACACTGTTTTTGGCATCTGCTGAATACCTGGCATTAATTCCTTTATAACCACCGGTATAGGCCTGACCATTGTCCTGGAAATAGTAATAATATGTCTTCCCATTCGTATGGACAAATTCAAGCAGCCCGTTTCTGAATGCCTGGCCATTGTTCTGGAAATAATAATAATAGGTTTTGCTGTCTGAGATCTTCTTAACTTCATTCTTCCCATCTGTATAGGCTCTTGAGTTTATACCTTTGTAACCACCGGTATAAGCCTGGCCGTTGCTCTGGAAATAATAATAATAGGTCTTGCCGTTTGTATGGACAAACTCAAGAAATCCGCCGGTATAAGCCTGACCATTCTGCTGCAGATAATAGTAATGTGTTGTATGATCATCAATCGGTGTTACATTACCGCTATTATCCGCTGCGGCTCTGGTATTGATTCCTTTATAGCCTCCCACATACATCCGGCCATTTTTCTGGAAGTAATAATAGTAAACTTTACCGTCATCATCTTTCCATTCCAAAAGGCCATTCACATAGGCCTGTCCGTTGTTCTGGAAATAATATCCGTATCTTTCACCATTAATCACAACACTTTTCAGACCTGATGTAAAAGCTGAACCATCCTCCTGGAAATAGTAATACGCCGTATTTCCATTCTCGTCCGTTACTTCTTTATAGCCGTCTGTAAATTTCTCACCATTTTCATAATAGTAAATCTTACCGTCATCTTCTTTGACAAGGCCCTCTTTCTGTTCCTGATCCTCTGATATCAAATCATCGGTCGCATCCGTCTCTGTCTGATCGGATGTTTCTTCTGGCCTCTCCGTCTGCTCTGTCTGCGGCTCATTTGCATCATCCTGTGTCTCAGGCACAACTTCTGTCTCTTCCGTATCCGCCTCAGTCTCTGCGGCATCTGTAGTCTCCGTGTTTTCTATTGTTTCAGTGCTCTCTGTAGCATCTGAGCTTTCTTCAAATATCTTCTCCTCAGACGTATCTTGCGTTTCCTGAACCACAGCATGATTTGCCTGATCAACCTCTCCTGCCCATGCACAATTTGGCATTATCATCGATGCACATAATATAGCTGCAACAAAGCTTTTTTGCCTTCTGAATTTCATATCTCTCCTCCTGAAAAACCAAATCTACATTGATATTTTTCATTATACCTGTCTTCAAATCGACTGTCAAATAGATTACACATATTGAAGAATTTTGCGTTATTTTTCATTTTCAGATAAAATTAATGTATGATATGATAGACATAAAGGAGATTTATATGATCGATATCCACAACCATCTTTTACCATCACTTGATGATGGTTCACCCACTCTTGATGACAGCCTTGATATGGCTGAGATTGCCGCTGCCAGCGGCGTTGATACAGTGATTCTTACACCTCATTGCAATATACCCAGATATTTTGACAACTATTATGAACCGAACTTAATGCTTGCTTTTCAAAACCTGCAGACCGCCATCCATCAGGCACATATTCCTCTGCGGGTACTTCCGGGGATGGAAGTATTTACCACAGATGATATCTCTGCACTGATCCATGACTGCCGGCTGATCGGACTCAATTTTTCAAACTATCTGCTGACAGAATTCGATTTTACATCCCACCCCGACTGGATGAGCGCACGCCTTGAGGATATTCAGCAAAGCGGCAAAAGGCCTGTCATTGCACACCCCGAGCGTTATGCCTGTATTCAGGATGCCCCTTATATTGCCGAATCCTGGCTGAAATCCGGATGTCTGCTTCAATGCAATAAAGGCAGTTTTCTCGGGGACTTTGGCCGTCATGCTGAAATTGCCGCCCACTTTCTGCTTGAGCACCGAATGGTTTCTTTTATTGCCAGCGATGCTCATAGGGCAACCGTACGTACCCCGCAGATGCAGGAAATCTTCCGATATATTTCTCTCAAGTTTTCTGATGAAACAGCCCATCGTCTGATGCTGCATAATCCAATGCATATCTGTCGGAACATCCCCCTTCCCACACCGGATTTTATTCCATATATGCCTGCATCCTACTGGGAATTATAAGCTGCAAAAAGACAGCATGTCAAACACGCTGTCTTTTATATTTTTATCTGTTATTTCACGATATGGACATCCATGCTGCCGGAACGAAATCCTTCCGCATCTAATGTAATATAAACAAAGCCAAGCTCCTTCATTTTAGCTGTAATCTGATCAGACATTGCGATAAAATCGGCAAAACGTTCCTTTTCTATCTCAATACGCAGAATATCACCATGTACACGGAGACGGACAATCGGAAATCCCTGCTCTTTCATCCACTGTTCACCTGCATCTACTCTTTCCAGCAATTCAAATGAAATCGGTGTGCCATACGGCAATCTTGTAGCCAGACAAGGGGATGATGGACGGCTGGCACAAGAAAGTCCCATATCCGCCGCAATTTCACGCACCTGGGCTTTTGTGATACCCAGTTCTGCCAGTGGGCTTAAAACCCCCAGTTCTTTGACAGCCTTTGTTCCCGGCCGATAGACATGAAGGTCATCGGCATTATTACCCTCCATAATCGTATCAATGCCTTTTTCAGCCGCAAATGCCAGTAAGTTCTGAAACAGATATTTTTTGCAGAGATAACATCTGTTTTCCGGATTGTTGAGCATTTCCTCATTATCCAGCTCATTGACATAAATCACATGATGGATGGCTCCCGCCTCTTTGGCAACTCTCTGGGCCTGAGGCAGATCCGCCTTCGGATGAAGCTTTGTTTCAAATGTTACTGCATAAACACTTTTACCATTGGCCGCTGCCGCCTCACAGGCTGCTCTTAAGATAACTGAACTGTCCACGCCCCCTGAAAAAGCGACACACAGATCTTTATCTCCCAATTCTTTCATATAGTTCACTAAATGTGTTCTGATTTCCATGTCTGATTCCTCTCTTTTATGGCTCCCATTCGATGCCTATTAGACATTTTCATTGAATACTTATGTAACTATTCAAACTTCTCCTTGCTTTGCTACCCCTTATTCATCGATTTCTGCTTCGCAGGCTGCCTGATACACAACTTTGAACGGCACCCCTGCTGCTTCACATAGCTTTTTAACACTTTCATACTCCGGATAACGATAAACCGTACCATTTTTTTCACAGATCTTTAATTCTACTTCACCATAAGCTGTTTTTGCCTTTGCCTCATGGCGTTTTAAAATGGTACGTTCAACCTTGTATCTGCGAATACCGATGGTTGTGGTCTCATTAAAAATAATCTCTTCCATTTCTGAAATCTGACTGCCATCACATAATACATGCAGCATATAGGCCGGACGATTTTTCTTCATATAAATCGGTGTATAGCACACATCTCTTGCACCGGCCGCAAGAAGTCGATCCATCGTATAACCAAGAACCTCACCTGAACAATCATCAATATTGCTCTCCAGTTTCCAGATATCCTCTTCACTGCCTGCCTGAACCTGATCCTTTGTCTCAAGAAGCATTGCTCTTAAAACATTTGCCTTCGGGAAGTCCTTCTTTCCGGCACCAAGACCAATCTTCAATAGCTGATAATCTTCCGGCAGATGATCCTGTGTACGCAGTGCTGCTGCAATAGCTGCACCTGTCGGTGTTACCATCTCACCCTGAGCATCTGTAATCTTCATCGGCAGATGATTGGCCGCCACTATATTCGCTGTAGCCGGCACAGGGACAGGCATCATACCATGCTGGCAATGTACATGGCCGGAACCTTCATATAATTCAGACACAACAATATCATCCACACCCAGATTATCCACGCAAACTGCCACACTGATAATATCGACAATAGAGTCAATGGCCCCTACTTCATGGAAATGCACTTCTTCGATCGGAAGGCCATGGGCTTTTGATTCAGCTTCAGCAACGATCATAAACATCTTCTTGGCCAGTTCTTTGACATGCTCATTCTCCATTCTGTCAATGACAGCAAATACATCATGGATATTCCTATGCACATGCGGATGATGATGGCCGTGCTCATGATCGTGGTCATGATGATGGTGCTCATGGTCATGGCAATGATCTTCGCCATGATGATGGTGTTCATGGTCATGGCAATGATCTTCGTCATGGTGATGGTATTCATGATCATGGTCATGATCCTCGTCATGGCGATGCTGCTCATGATCATGGTCATGATCCTCGTCATGGTGATGATGTTCATGGTCATAGTCATGATCCTCGTCATGGTGATGATGTTCATGGTCATGATCTTCATGGTGATGATGATGCATATGCCCCTCATCATACTCCGGCTGATCTGGAATCAGAACATCAAAATCGCAGGCATCAATACCGCATTTGCTGCTTCTGCCGATTTTTATCTCATATCCCTCCACATGCAGTGAATCCAGTGACTGTTTCAAAACCTCCGGATCTGCTCCCAGATCTAATAATGCACCAACTGTCATATCCCCGCTGATACCGGAAAAACACTCCAGATATAATACTTTTTTACTCATTCTTCTATCCCCTTTTGTTGAATTATTCATGTATATTTTATATTACCCAAAACAAATAACTATCCCCTGATATTTATTCAGGCTTATAAGCTTTTACTGCCAGGCGGTTAATCTGGGTACTGATGTAGCCCGCACCATACCCATTATCAATGTTGACAACAGTAATCCCGTTGGAACATGAATTCAGCATAGTCAGAAGTGCTGACAGACCGCCGAAGTTCGCACCATAGCCAATGGATGTCGGAACCGCAATAACAGGCACTTCCACCAGTCCGGCTAAAACTCCGCCGAGAGCACCTTCCATACCTGCTACCGCAATAATGCAGTTCGCTTTACGTATTTCTTCCAGTTTTGCAAAAAGACGATGAATACCTGCAACACCCACATCATAAAATCTGTCAACATTCGTTCCGAAATATTCCGCTACCTGTGCCGCCTCTTCAGCCACAGCAATATCTGCTGTACCCGCTGTGCACACAGCAACACGGCCTATTTTCTCTTTGCCCGGCTTCTCAATTTTCAAAATTCTTGAAAGCGGATCATAGGTCACTTCCGGAATAACAGCCTTGACCAGTTCATATTGATGTTCAGACGCGCGTGTTCCAAGGACCTCCGTATCTGTTTTATAAAATGTCTCGTAAATCTTCAACAGATGCTCATCCGACTTACCGCTACAGAAGACGACTTCTCCAAAACCCGACCGAATCTGGCGATGGTGATCCAGTTTGGCAAATCCAAGATCTTCATAGGGCAGCTGTTTCAATTCTTTTACTGCTTCTTCCAGTGAAACTTTGTCATTTTTCACATCTTCCAGTAATTTTAAAACGTCCATTTTTCCTCTCCCATACATAAACAAAGGCCACGAAAACGCACTGAGTCAAACCATCATTCACACATATGGCTATACACTCTTAAACGCCTTCGTGGCCTTTTATTTATTCTAACTATTCAAAACTCGCTATGAACAATTATAATTATCTTTATATATCGTCTCTTTCAATTCACAGTTGGCTTCGTACCAAGCTTTTCTCAGTTATTTTATCATATCCGAAAATAAGCGTCAATTGCAATTCCTACTGTGGTTATATGTTTTCCGACTGATGTTATGTCGTTGCTGATGATCCCTTGGGATCGTAACCACCGAGAATGATTTTACCATTCACTTTGCAGTACGCACGAACAGTATATGTATACGTCTGTCCGGAAGGCAGATTTCGTTCCATAATCAAACCGACAACACTATTTGTAGACAATACCTCATCTATTTTCTGCCATTTACCATTGCCAATCTTCCGATAAACATAGTAACCATCAGCACCATCTACTTCATACCAACCAGACATAGTTGTTATCTCTACCTGGCCATGATAACGCTCACTCATCTCTGAATAAACCTGCGTTGATTTCATCTTCGGTGTATCGATCCAGTACACGCCTGTTCTATTGTAATCACTCAAAGATGTCTGTCCATCTGTCTGACAGTATGCACGAACGGTATAAATATAGACTTTGCTGCTCTTTGCCGTCTTGTCAATGTAAGATGTTTTCTGACCATCCTTCACCTGTGCGATGCGACTCCAGGATCCGCCGACTTCTTTGCGATAAATATTGTAGCCATCTGCACCATCCACAGCTGTCCATCCGACTGTAATCTTACTATAGCCGGATGCCGAAATATTCTTCAGCTTCGGAGCACCTAATTTGACATTGATAAAAACGCCCTTGTGATCATAATCACTGTAGGATCTGTCCTGACCGGATACTGCTGCAGCCTTCACAGTATAAGTATTCTTTCGACCTCCCTGGGCTGTCTTATCGGTATAGCTGACATCCTTCGTTGTACCTATCAGCTTAAAGGAACCTTGTGCATCTGTTTTGCGGTAAACTCTGTATTCTGCAGCACCGGCTGCCGCTTTCCAGCTAACCTTCACACTGCCGTCCTTATTAGCTGACGGTGTATTCAAAACAGGTGTATCCGGAACTGTCTGAATCTGTATACCCTGAGCATTATAAGCACTGGCAAGTTCCCTGCCGTTTACTCTTTGATAAGCACGAACCGTATAAGTATACTTTCTGCCGCACACAAGAGAAGTCAGCTGGCAAGATGTTCCAGTCACCTTTGCTGTGTTTTTCCATTTTCCGCTGGCAGTATCCTTGACATAAACACGATAAAAATCTGCATCCTCTACTGTATTCCATGTAAGCACCGCACAGCTATAACCATTTAATTGGCTGTTCATAACCGGTGCCGCTGGTGCTGCTGTACACCCAACGCCGTTCCTATCATATTGACTGAGATATCGGATCCCCTCAAAAGTCTGTATTGCACGAACCGTATAAGTGTACTTCTGTCCATTTTCAACAGTTGTATCTATATAGGAAGTATCTGTCACGTCCGCCAGTACTGCCCACTTGGAATTCGCCGTCTTTCTGTAAATACGGTATCCTTCCACTTCCAACAGTGAAAATGGCTGCCACTGAATCTGTACCCTGTCAAACCCAATACTGGAAGCATTTTGTAATACAACCGATGTATTCAGGTAATCATCCAGTTCAACATCTACAGGATCCTCTGTCTGCTCTTCTGTCTGCTCCTCTGTCTGCTCCTCTGTCTGCTCCTCGGGTTCTGTCTGCGACTCGAGTTCTGTTTCTGTCTGTGCTTCAATTGCTTGCTCTGTGTCTTCCTGTAATTCTGCTGCCCCGATCTCTGATGCAAACTCTGTTCCTGTGCTCTGCATATTCACATCTGCCAGCACCGGCATTGTCAGTGATACAGCAACCACGAGACTTAACAACCATTTCCCCATTTTCTTCATACGCAATGCCCCTTTTTTGTTCAATACCTTCCAGATATCTCGTATCTGCTATTAATTTGCGCCTGTAATAAATGCATCATAGATGACTTTAATGGCATCTTCAAAATACTTTTCTTTCACACCAATGATAATATTCAACTCACTGGACCCCTGGTCGATCATCTTAATATTGATATTCGCCTTGGCCAGTGCATCGAATACTTTACTTGCCACACCACGTGTATCTCTCATACCCCGACCTACAACCGCGATCAAGGCCAGGCCGGATTCGAGATCCAGAAGATCCGGATGAACGGCACGATGAATGCCGGAGATTACCTGCTGTTCCTTGTGTTCAAACTCAGACTGATGAACAAACACAGTCATTGTATCGACACCTGAAGGCATATGTTCAAATGAAAGATTATTGTCCTCAAAAACCTGCAGTACTTTTCTCCCAAATCCGATCTCAGAGTTCATCATATCCTTCTCAATATTGATAGATGCAAAACCTTTCTTGCCTGCAATACCTGTAATCGTGTGCTTTGGCTTACGACATGTGCTTTCTACAATCCATGTACCCTGATCATCCGGTTTGTTGGTATTGCGGATATTGATTGGAATACCCTCTTTACGAACAGGGAAAATAGCATCTTCATGCAGGACAGATGCTCCCATATAAGAAAGCTCTCTCAGTTCCTTGTATGTAATCGCCTCGATAACTTCCGGATTCTTGATGATTCTCGGATCAGCTACAAGGAAGCCTGAAACGTCCGTCCAGTTCTCATAAACATCCGCATGCACTGCCTTTGCCACAATAGAACCTGTGATATCTGAACCGCCTCTCGAGAAAGTTGTCACAACGCCGTCATCCTGTGCACCATAGAAGCCCGGAATAACCGCATATTCCACATCCTTCAGTCTTGATGAAAGGATCAGATCTGTCTTCTCTGACTGGAAATTACCGGCATCATCAAATCGGATCACTGTTGCTGCATCCACAAACTCAAATCCAAGGTAATTAGCCAGAACAATACCATTCAGATATTCGCCTCTGGATGCCGCATAATTTCTTCCGGCTTTCAGTCGAAACTGTTCGTGGATTGTCTCAAACTCTTTCTCCAGAGACAGCTCCAATCCAAGTCCTTCAATGATCTCATCATAACGTGCTTTGATATCTGCCAGAGCACCGTCAAAATCCTTGCCGGCCTCTGCCAGATCATAGCAGCCATATAACATATCTGTAACCTTTGTATCTCCATCAAAACGTTTGCCCGGTGCAGAAGGAACAACAAATCTTCTGTGCGGATCCGCGTGAATAATATCTGCAACTTTCTTAAACTGTTCGGCACTTGCCAGAGAGCTGCCGCCAAATTTTACAACGATTTTCATGATTCAATCCTCCGATTAATTCGAAATATTTTCTTAATTACATAAAATACACTATTTCTGTCGATAATCAAGTGTTTTTTCCAATTTTTATGCTTTTTTCTTTTATTTTTATAGATACATGTGCTATTATAAACCTTATTGCAATACTTTACCACAACAAATTATGAAAGGTGAAAATAAAATGAATTCAAAAAAATTACACAGCAACCTTATGCTCCTACTAACAGCTTTTATCTGGGGCGTCTCTTTTGTCGCCCAAAGTGTCGGAATGGACTATGTCGGTCCCTTTACCTTTAACTCCGTTCGAAACTTTATCGGTGCTTTTGTTCTGCTGCTTTTTATTCCTTTGATCGACAAAATCAACCGGACATCTGCCTCCACAGATCCTGCATCTGATCCTGCTGCCAACGTATCCTCATCCGACAGACGGACATTGATCATCGGCGGTATCCTCTGCGGTATCTGTCTTGCGGTTGCCAGCTCTTTCCAGCAGATCGGCATTGCCTACACTTCCGTGGGAAAAGCCGGATTTATCACTGCCATGTACATTGTCATCGTCCCAATCCTCGGACTGTTTCTCGGCAAAAAAGTCCGTGCTCTGGCCTGGATCAGTGTCGGCCTTTCCGTTGTGGGATTATATCTTTTATGTATGACAGGCAGTATCGCACTGAATAAAGGCGATCTGCTGGAATTGATCTGCGCTTTTTGTTTTTCATTCCATATTATGATTGTGGACTATTTTTCACCAAAGGTAGATGGCGTCCGTATGTCCTGTCTTCAGTTTTTCACCTGCGGTATTATCTGTGGCATTCCTTCTTTACTGACAGAATCACCGAATCTCCATTCCATTCTGGCCGCATGGCAGCCAATTCTTTATGCAGGTGCCCTTTCCTGTGCTATTGGTTATACACTTCAGATTGTGGCACAAAAAAATACAGATCCCGTCATCGCCTCATTGCTTATGAGTCTGGAATCTGCATTTTCATTGTTAGCCGGATGGATTATCCTGCATCAATATCTGTCTCCAAAAGAACTCTTCGGCTGTCTGCTGATGTTTGCCGCCATTATGCTTTCTCAAATTCCCGAGAAAAAGCCTGTGGCCGCTTAATCGAATTCGACAGTCATTTTATCTGAGATTTTCGACACCTGCTTGCTCTAGCGCTTCAGCAATTCAACAGGCCCCGAGTAACGGTTTCCGTTTTCTTTCAGCCACTGCCGCCGTTCCCGGTAATCCGGCAGATACGTTTCGACGATCTGCCAGAAAGCCGCAGAATGGTTCATTTCCCGCCGGTGGGCCAGCTCATGGACAATCACATAATCCATAACCCTCTCCGGCATCAGAAGCAGCCGCCAGTTAAAATTCAGGTTTCCCCGACTGCTGCAGCTTCCCCACCGCGTTTTCTGATCACGGATCGTGATCCTGCCGTAAGTCACCTTCATTCTCGCCGCCCAAAAAGCCGTCTTTTGCTGAAATCTTTCAGCCCCTTCTGTCCGAAGCCATTGTTCTGTAACATAATCCGGAATTTTCATTGTCTTTGGACGTGGTTTTTCCACAAGTGCAGCCAGATATTTCTCAGTTATCCACCGTTCTTTTTCATTGATAAACCATTCAATATACGCTATCTTCATCCGCCTTGGTGCACGAATCAGAAGTTCCGCTCCGTCCTCTGGAATTCTTCTTATCTCAAGCCCTAGCGAACGTCTGTCTGAACGAATCAGCCGGAAGGGTATAGACAAATCATTCAGAATCAGTATATTTTTTCTTAAATTTAATACCATTTGTATCGCCGCATTCTATCCTTTATTGTTCACATAGGTTTTGGCTCATTATTCACTCAAATTCCTGTTTCTGCTTCTATCCTACCACGCACCGGAATAAGCAATGGTCACGCTGCTGTTGGCCGCGCCGTCCGCCATAGCTTCCTGAATACCCTTTCCCGTGCAGATAGAATAAAGAAATCCTGCAATAAAGCTGTCGCCGGCACCCATGGTATCCACCACTTCGCAGGGCACAATACCGCCGTAATAAAACTTCTCGCCGTCATAAGCCATGCTGCCCTTCTCGCCGCGGGTAACAACCATCACCTTCGGTCCTTTGGCATGCAGGTCAATCAGCATTTTCTTCAATTCTTCTTCATCCTTGTCATCATCCGCAAAGAAACCGTAATCTACATACGGAATAGCCTTGACAGATACCGGATCATCCGGTCTTGTGGCAAAATCAAAAGCTACTGTTGCCCCTTTTTCCTTCAAAACAGGCAGATCATTCTCAATCATGCCCCAGAGACCGGAAACAACCATATCATAGCTGCTGAGGAAATCAATATCTTCCGCATCCAGCTTGAAATCGGCCATAACTCCTTCTTCATAATCACCAAGCACTCTGTCGCCATCCACAATCTCCACGTGGGTCACAGCAGTTGTTCCCTCAAGTATCTTCATCCGGGAAACATCCACACCTTTGCCCTGAATGGCATCTATCATCTGCTTGCCATATTCATCCGTACCCACCGGTCCGATATAGGCAGATTCTCCGCCAAGCCGTGCCACATAAACGGCCACATTCACAGGATTGCCTCCCGGAAAAGCTTTATTCTCTTTATCGTAAACATCCATACAGTTGTCGCCAGCTGCTGCTATTCTTATTATCTTCATACGAATATTTCTCCTGTTACTCATTTTTTAACATTTCACGAATACGCTCTATTGCCAGCTCCGCATAAACTGAAGGTTCCTTCAAATACCCTGTCACAAGTTCAATAGTCGCGCAGCCATCATATCCGACCCTTCTGATTTCCCGAAGGATTCCTTCAAGGGGCATATTGCCATCCCCTGGCAGAATATGGCTGTCACTGACGCCATCATTATCAATCACATGCAGATATCCAAAACGTCTGCCAAGTCTTCGTATATACTCAGCCGCCGGCTCTCCCGTTGTAAAAGGCACCGCCAGATCACACATACCGACAAGATTTGGTGAATCAACTTTGTCCAGTGCCCGTTCCAGATCATTCAGTCCAGTAATCACATTGCTTTCATAAACCGTCAATGGTTCAAGTATCAATGTAACACTCTGCTGCTCTGCCTTGTGTACAAGACGTTCCAGACTTTTCTGAAGTCTCTCATCAATCTCCTGTACCGACATCCGATAACCGGCATGGCCTGCTGAAAACAACATCTTCGAAGCTCCCATAGCCGCAGTCAGTTCTACGGCTTTTTCCAGATAATTCATGGATCGAACCCATTGAAAAGCATCTCCGGTCATATAATTAAACGGATAAGCATTGTGTTCCGGTGTAAAACATTTCACCGGTATATGGTATTTTTGAACAAGTCTTTCAACTTCTCTGACACCCGTAAGGGACAAATCTTCCACGTAAGCATGCGGATAACCGCCCCATAATTCTATGTAATCGTATCCAAAGCGACCGGCATCTTCAAAGGCCTGTTCTAACGGATAGCGCTGATAGCCGCAGGTAAAAAGTCCTAATTCCACAGCTTCGCCTCCCTTCTCTTATTTTTCAATCATCGGAAATATCATTTCCCAACTTTTGTTGTTTTCTGAATTATATTGAAAAAGGCAGTCTCAATAAACTGCCTCTTCATCGTGATTGTCTATATTTTAGTAATCAAACTGTCTGTAATATCTTCTGATCTCCATTGGGTGGCAGTTGATCTTCTCGATATGTGCATCGATTCTCTGAGTAACTGCATGGCTGATCAGATGGCTGATGCTGCCGCGGTATTTCTCGCTGATACCCTTGATCGGATAATCTTTTGTATCAATAATTGTGTAGTTAGCGCATACCTTTGGCAGGAATGCTGCAACTCTTTCGCTGAGTCTTCTCTGGGAATCTTCACCGACAAATACAGTTACAGGTGTATCCTTGTCGATAACTTCCAGCATACCATGGAAGAATTCTGCACTGTGGATAGACTTTGTACGCAGCCAGTGCTGTTCTTCCCAATAACACATTGCATAAGAATATGTAGAACCGTACTGATTGCCGGCGCCTACAAAGTAATGCAGTTTGTCATTGCAGTGCTTTTCAGCGTAAGCAGCACCAAATGCATCTGCGGCCTTCTCTACATCTACAAGCCCCTGAGCCAGATGTGCATCCATTTCTGCATAATATTCATCGTAATCTTCAAACTCGCCTGCATTCTTCATGAAACGGTCTGCAACCATGAAGAATTTCAGCTGTTCATTAGCCGGATAGGAAATCACATAATCTACCATCTTCGCCAGTTCAGCTTCTGCCTTATCAATGAAACCAAATACTTTGGCACCGTCAGCCTGTGCTTTCTTCACACCTTCAACCATCTCAATCGTGCTTCCTGTAACAGAAGACAGAATCACAATTGTGCCTTTGCCGACACGCTTGTTGCCTGTTGTCACATACTCAGCTGCATTCTCTGAGAAAAGTTCAATAGCAGATTTCTCCTTCATATGCACTTCAGCCTGCAGAGCGGAAGCCCATGTACCGCCAATGCCAAGCCAGCAGATATTCTTGTATCCTTCAGCACAAATAGCATCAACAATTTCTTCAATACGACCGCGAAGAGCCAGCGCACCATTGACGCTGTCCAGCTGCTTCTGTTCATCAAATTTCAGCATAATCTTTATCTCCATTTCTTAAATAATGTCAAAAAAATAACCTATCTCATCATACAGCAGTTAAGTCCTTGTTGCAAGCTTTTTCAGCAGGAAATTTGACCAAAGTGAAATTAACAGACACCGTCTGCAAAATTCGATATGTAAGATACTCTTGAATTATATTTTTTACTATATTCTGATTAACCATTTCCTCCCTCCCCCTTTGATGCCAGTTTGACTGTTCAATGGACCAAGCGGGCGTGCGGCCGAAAAACACGAAAAAAAAACGAAAGGAGCTTATTCTAGCGTAGGGATAAGCTTCTTTCGTTTTCTGTTATTCATTCAGTGGACCGCACTCCACTTCAATCAGAAGAGCGATCCACCCTATCATCAAATCGGCTTATTCACCAACTTTAAGTTTCTGATAGTAATCGTTGTAGATTGTCAACGCATCGCCAACGTCTTCCTGGAAGAATACATTTTCTTTGTAAGAGAAGTCTCTTGCAGGATCGTTCTTGTAATCATCAGATGCTGCTGCAACGGCTGCATCGTTCGGACAGGAGTATGGGAACTCTTCAAGGTTCTTAGCCATAACTTCAGCTGTGCAGATGTAGTTCAGGAATTTTTCTGCAAGATCTACATGTTTTGCACCCTTAGGCATAACAAAGAGGTCAATACCAAGCTGGATTGGATCACTTGTGAAATCTGCAACTTTGATTGTGTTCTTTTCTTTCATAGCCCATGAAGCATTACCATCGTATGTAACAGCAACATTCGCTGTGCCATTTGTCAGGTTCTGTTCTGCATTACCATAAGCAACAACGTTTTCATTGAACTTCTGCAGCCACTCGTAAGCTTCTGCGATTTCACTCTCATTTGTGGAGTTAGGATCATAACCAAGGGCAACAAGTGCGATTGGGAACAGATTTCTTGCACCATCAATTGTAGAAATCTTCAGACCGGACTGAAGCAGATCATTGTAGCTGTGGATTTCAACAGGGCATGTTTCTGAATCATATACAACATAGATGTAGTTCATCAGATAAGGTACACAGTAACCCTTGGATACCCAGTATGTATCGTTGATGTTGGATGAATTCGGAATGTTGTCCAGATTCAGTTCTTCAACATAACCGCCTGCGATCAAGGATTTCATGTAAGCATCACATGTCATGATCAGGTCATATTCATCACCGCCGCCTGCTGTCAGTTTGTTGATGGCATCGGCATTATCACTCATGTAAGAAAGATTCACCTTACAGTTGTTCTCCGTCTCAAAGTTCTTGATCAGATCATCAGAAATGTACTGCTGCCACATATAAATGTTCAGCTCAGAGCTTGCATTGCCATCTTGAGCAGCTGCCTGTGTTTCACCGCTTTCTGCTGAAGCATTCGCAGTTTCGGATGCTGCTGCAGACTCTGTTTTGTTGGCATTGCTGCTGCCACATGCTGCCATTGATAAAACCATGGCACCGGCAAGGACAGTTGCCAGTAATCTCTTTTTCATAATGAAAACCTCCTTATTTTACCCTTTTGTGAAGGGCCCCTTGAATAATATTATTCAAAATCATCGCTGCTACGATGATAAGAACCATAATTGTCGCCAATGCATTAACATCCGGCGTTACACCTGTCTTGTTCATAGAAAGAATCAGAACAGGCAATGTGGACTGTTTGGCACCTGCCAGCATATTACTCATGACAACATCATCAAATGACATTGTAAAAGACAGGAAAGCTGCACTCATGACACCCGGGAAAATATTCGGCAGGGTTACACGAAGCAGTGTCTGTACCCGGTTGGCACCAAGATCCATGCTGGCCTCTTCCAAAGTCTCGTTGTCGCCGCTGATACGTCCTTTGATGGTAACGATGGCATATGGAATACAGAATGTACAGTGACCGATCAGAATGGTTCCCATACCCATAGACACGCCGACTTTCAGGAAAATAATCAGCAGTGCAACCGCCAGAACAATTTCCGGCACGATAATTGGAATGTACAGCATATTGTCAATGAATTTCTTCATCTTGAATTCATAACGCTTCAGACCGAGGGCACCGATGGTACCGATAAATACGGAGATCAGTGTGCTCAGTACCGCAATGATCAAACTGTAGATCAAACTGTCCACCAATGTAGAATTGGTAAAGAGCTTGGCATACCACTGTGTGGTAAAACCATTCCAGTAATAGTTATACTTCTGGTCATTAAAAGAGAAAACCATCATAACTGCCACCGGAATATACAAAAGGGCATACACCAGAAATGCATACACATTGCTGATAATGTTCAGTCTTTTTCTTTTCTTGGCAATTCTTGACATTATACTACCTCCATATCTTCAATCTTCGCAAATCTTGTATAAATGAAGATAAGCAGCATAGTAATAACGATCAGCAGTACAGACAATGCTGCACCCAGCGGCCAGTTTCGGATGGAACCAAACTGGTTCTTGATAATATTACCAATGTATAAGATCTTGCCGCCGCCAAGCATATCAGTAACGGTGTAAATACCCAGACTCGGGATAAATACAAGGATGATCGCCGAAAAAATACCCGGAAATGTGATTGGCAGCGTCACACGCATGAATGTAGTAGCTGCACTGGCACCCAGGTCTGCGGATGCCTCAATCAGAGACTTGTCCAGCTTCTCAATTGTACTGTAAAGCGGAAGTACCGCAAATGGCAGCATGTTGGTGATCAGACCGATCAGCACCAGCCCGTCTGTATAAATAAATGTAATCGGTTCCTTGACAATGCCTGTTCCCACAAGGAAATTGTTGATGGGACCGCTTGTCTGGAACAAAAGCAGCCAGCTGTTCAAACGCATCAATGAATTCGTCCAGAAAGGGATCATGATCAGCGTGATCAGCTTCGCAGCTGTATCCTTCGGCTTATGGGCAATAATATAAGCCAGCGGATATCCCAGCAGCAGACAAAGAATCGTCGTGATCGCTGCTGCTTTCAGAGACTTCAGTATAACCTTGAAATATGTAGGATCCAGAATCGTTTTGTAGCTTTCTGTTGAAAACTTATAAACGACATCACCAAATACACCTCTGGACATAAAACTGATATAAATAATATACAGCATCGGAAGGGTCACGAACAAAATCATCCAGATAGATACCGGACCTGCCATGGCCAATGCCGGAAGCATATTCTTCTTTTTCTTATTGTTCATCAGACCGCCCCCTACATACTCTTCTTGATGGCGACAGCCTTTTCAGGTCTCCAGTAAACATAAACCTGATTACCTTCTGCAATATCTGTATCCTGTTCAAAACGGGAATACTTAATCTCCTGACCGTTCTTCATATCGAGGGCTGTCTTGACAACCGTTCCCTGATAAATGAAGTCCTTCACAGTTCCGGGCATATCAAATCCATCGACAGGTGTCTTGCTCACATCCATATATTCCGGACGGATAGCCACATGCATCTCCTCGCCAACTTCAAAATCAGCCCCGCATACCTGCATCATACCAGCCTCTGTCTGAACAGTCAGCACATTGTCTTTCTTGTCTGTCACCTTACCATCAAAAATATTGGATTCGCCTATAAATCCGGCTACAAACTTTGTCTTCGGATGCTCATAAATCTCCATCGGTGCATCCAGCTGTTCCAGAATGCCGTCATGCATAACAGCAATCCGGTCACTCATGGTCAATGCCTCTTCCTGATCATGGGTTACATAGATAAATGTGATGCCCAGCTTCTTCTGAAGACGCTTCAATTCAATCTGCATCTGCTTACGCAGCTTCAGATCCAGCGCACCCAGCGGTTCATCCAGAAGCAGTACCTTCGGTCTGTTGACCAACGCTCTTGCAATTGCCACACGCTGTTTCTGGCCGCCGGAGAGTTCATCCGGCTTACGCTTCTCATAACCTTCCAGCTGAACAAGTCTCAGCATCTCCATAACTCTTTCCTGAATCTCAGGCTTTGGTACTTTCTTGATCGTCAGTCCGTATGCTACATTATTAAAAACCGTCATATGTGGGAATAATGCATAATTCTGGAAAACAGTATTGACGTTTCTCTGAAACGGCTCCTTGTCTTCGATACGTTCGCCTTCGACCTTGATTACACCGGCTGATGCTTCCTCAAAACCTGCGATCATACGCAATGTTGTTGTCTTTCCGCATCCCGATGGCCCTAAAAGTGTCAGAAACTCACCTTCAGCTATCTCAAGGTTCATTTTCTTAACAACCAGATTGGACCCGAATCTTTTCTCGACTCCCTCGAGAGAAATAATCGGATTGTTCATAATTTTCTCCACCTCATTTAATTATTTCAAATCAACTGTCCAAACCCTGCTTCCAAATACTTCACAGCGCTATGAACAGTTACATTTTAAGCACGGATTACCGCTTTAATACGATGCAACGACTCTATTCTTTAGTGTAGCAATTTTTTGGCCAAAGTGCAATATAATTTAAAATAAACTTGCCATATCCTGTCAAAAATTGCCATATAGATTTTTGACAATTCACCTATCACTCAATAATTATTCAGAAACTATCTACATCGTGTTTATTGATATTTCTTTCCTGAGAATTCTATTACTCTTTTTGCCAGAATTTCCATCGGGTCAATATACCAGTCTGACAGTTTTTCATCACTCTTAATCACAGAAAGCTCTGTACAGGCCAGCAGCACACGGCTGCATCCGGCTTCCAGACAGGCATCTTCTATCTTCTGCCAGCTTACCTTGTCACATGGCAACCCTTTTTTAATACGATCATAAATCTGATACATGACTTCTTTCTGAATATCTGCATCCGGTACCCATGGAATCAGATTTTCAGTCTCCAGTGCACGCTGGTACAATCCTGCTTTCACTGTTCCGTCCGTTGCCAGTACCGCAACGACACTGCCCGGATGAAGACTGGCCACCTCTTTGGCCGATTCCCTGATCATGGATATAAAAGGAATTCTCAGTTCATGTTCAATCATATCCATAAAGAAATGTGCGGTATTGCATGTCACAACCACCGCCGTACAGCCATATTCCTCCAGAAACTTCGCATCCTCCATCAGTCTGTTATAAGGTGCATCATATTCACCATCCAGAATAGCCCCTGTTCTGTCCGGCATCGTCACATCACTTAAAATAAGCAGCGGCACATGATCCTGATCACATTCTGCCGCCGTATGTTCTGTTATCATTTTATAAAAAAGCTGTGAGGCCAGCGGCCCCATTCCACCAATAACTCCTATTGCATCTTTCAATTCATGTCCTCCTCTCGAACATTCTGAACAATATCATCATTATATTCTAACTACAAAAAAATAGCAATAAAATCAGTTGATGTATTTTGTTCTGCCATGGTATAATAATCCTGAAACAGCCTGACAGGCTTAATTTTGGATGGTTCTGGAGCCACAGACTTCAGAAGAAAGGATTGACCATGAGCGATTTTGATGAGACTTTCAACGAAGAAGAACTGAATATTGTGACACTGACTGATGCAGACGGTACAGACAAGGA
>Ga0129310_1000523_pt1 | contig 46093 bp, 43 predicted proteins | sample Go1ome_2_FD_94433 | JGI IMG/M metagenome (GOLD analysis project Ga0129310, IMG submission 94433) | Western lowland gorrila individual fecal microbial communities from Wisconsin, USA - Go1022A metagenome | ecosystem: Host-associated > Mammals > Digestive system > Large intestine > Fecal | place...
TGAGAGAGGTTACGGCACTACGCTGGGCAATTCCTTAAGAAGAATTATGCTTTCTTCTTTACCCGGAGCCGCAGTGAGTCAGGTAAAAATCGATGGCGTTTTGCATGAGTTCAGTTCTATTCCTGGAGTAAAGGAAGATGTAACTGAGATTATTATGAACATCAAAAGCTTAGCGATCAAGAACAACAGCGATACCGATGAACCCAAGGTTGCATACATTGAATTTGAGGGTGAAGGCGTAATTACTGCAGCAGATATCCAGGCAGATGCTGATATCGAGATCATGAATCCTGACCAGGTCATCGCTACATTAAGCGGCGGCACGGACAGTAAATTCTACATGGAGCTCACCATTACAAAGGGCCGTGGATATATCAGCGCGGATAAGAATAAGAACGATGATCTGCCGATCGGCGTGATCGCGGTTGATTCCATCTATACCCCGGTAGAGCGTGTCAATATGGCTGTTACCAACACTCGTGTTGGCCAGCAGACTGACTTTGACAAACTGACACTTGAGATCTATACCAACGGCACCCTGGCTCCCGATGAGGCAGTCAGCCTGGCAGCCAAGGTACTCAGCGAGCATCTGAACCTGTTCATTGACCTTTCAGAGAATGCCAAGACAGCAGAGATCATGGTAGAGAAGGAAGATAATGAGAAGGAAAAAGTACTTGAGATGAATATTGACGAACTGGAGCTTTCCGTTCGTTCTTACAACTGTCTGAAGAGAGCCGGTATCAATACCGTGGAGGAACTGTGCAACAGGACTTCCGAGGATATGATGAAGGTTCGTAACCTGGGACGCAAATCCCTTGAGGAAGTGCTGGCTAAGCTGAAAGAATTGGGCTTGCAGCTGAATCCAAGTGATGACAACTAAGCGACCGAGCAATGCGAGGAAGCTGGTATATTAACACCCCGGCCAGTAAGTCCAAAGAAGCATGGCCGAGGTAGCCAAATAAATATGTGGGCGTCAATGCCTGAACCAGTAAGTCCGAGGAAGCATGGTGAAGGTGTTCCACAATAACGGAGGAAAATACAATGGCAGGATATAGAAAATTAGGAAGAACTTCCGATCAGAGAAAGGCTCTGATCAGAAGCCAGGTAACAGCACTGTTATATCATGGTCACATCAGGACAACTGAGACCAGGGCAAAGGAGATCCGCAAAGTTGCAGAAGGACTGATCGCCATGGCAGTGAAGGAAAAAGACAACTATGAGACCGTTAAGGTTACTGCTAAGGTTGCCCGCAAGGACAAAGACGGCAAGAGGGTCAAAGAGGTTGTTGACGGCAAGAAAGTTACTGTATATGATGAAGTGGAGAAGGAAATCAAAAAGGATATGCCTTCCAGACTGCATGCAAGAAGGCAGATGTTAAAGGTCCTTTACGGCGTGACCGAGGTTCCTTCCACACCAGCCGGCAAGAAGAAAAATACCAAGTCTGTTGACATGGTAGCTAAGCTTTTTGATGATATTGCTCCTAAGTACACAAGCCGTAACGGTGGTTACACCAGAATCGTTAAGGTTGGTCCGCGTAAGGGCGATGCTGCAATGGAAGTTCTCATTGAATTAGTATAATCCAAATCATAATAGGGCTGCAGATGCGCGTAAGTGTGTCTGCAGTCTTTTTGCGTGCGCCTGTCGGCGCACATTGATTCTCCCCCCGGCCGCTTTTTTGTCAGAACTTTGTAAAATTACGAAAACATCGCAAGAATATCGTAAGTTGACGCAAAACTGTCATCTGGGCTATAATAGAAACAGGTAAAGAAAATATAAGGGTGCAGCCCTTTGGAGGAGGTTGAGCGTTCATGAGAAGCATGAAACGAATGTTATGCCTGGCCCTGACAGCAGGCACGCTGATGACAGCGATGCCCGTACAGGTTTTGGCAGCCAGCGACTATAAGTATATAACAAGTGTCTCACTAAAGGTGAGCATTGATCTGGATTCAGGAGATGAGGTGAACAGCGGAGACAGCCTGGGAACCAGTTCCAGCGACAGCGGAAGCAAGGTGTACTCCTCGTCCAGCAAATATGAGGTGGCGTCAGCAGAGTGGACGAATGATAAAGAGGTGGGCATTGGGGATACCCCCAAGATCACCGTGTGGCTGGAGCCCAATACATCCAGCAGCAGTGCCTATGAATACCGTTTCCGCAGCAGCTACAGCTCCAACAATGTAAGTATCAGCGGCGGAACCTTTGTATCAGCCACCAAGAGCGGAAGCGACTTGAAGGTGGTCCTTAGGGCAACGGGGATCAAGGGAACCTATGAGCCCCCGGAGGACGCTGAGTGGGGAAGCAGTAAGGGAAGGGCCAGATGGGAAGCAGGGGAGAACAGCTCAGGGTATTATGATGTATATCTCTACCGCGGTTCATCGGTCGTTAAAAAGCTGGAGGACTACAAGGGAACCTCCTACAATTTCTATCCCTACATGACCAAGGAGGGGGATTACTCCTTTAAGGTTAGGACCGTGCCTCACACGGATGAGGAGAAAAAGTACGGCAAGAAGAGTGAATGGACCGAAGCCGGTGACCTGTATATTGATGAGGACGAGGTATCGGACGGCAGCGGCCAGGATAACGGAGGCAGCACTCCCAGCGGCGGCAATACGGACGTGGGCTGGAGAAAGGAAGGGGATTACTGGTATTTCCGGTACCCGGACGGAAACCTTCAGAAGAACGGATGGCTTAAATGGAACGACAAGTGGTATCTCTTTGACACCTCAGGCCGTATGCTCACGGGATGGCAGCAGACAGGCGGATACTGGTACTACATGGGTGACAGCGGAGATATGAGGAAGGGATGGATCAAGAGCGGCAATATCTGGTATTATCTGAATCCCAATGATGGCGGACCGGAAGGAGCCATGGTAAAGAACTGCTGGCTGACTATTAACGGCAAGACATATTTTATGAATGAGAGCGGAGCCATGGTGGAGGGATGGTACAAGGTGGAGAACAACTATTACTATTTCTACCCGGGTGACGGATCCAAGGCAGTGAATACATCCATTGACGGATTTATCCTGGATGCCAATGGAGTCTGGCAGCATTAGAGACTGATCGGGGCCGGTCTTCCTGAAGTCTGATTGAGGTTTGTGGGAGCAATGTGAGGAAAAGATTGTGTGGCGGCATTTTTCATAGAGGAGATCAAAAAGGACAGTTGAAAGGAGATACTATGAAAAAGAGCAGATATGCAGTGACAGCCGCTGCAGCAATATGGATGGTTATTGGCCTGGGCATGACAGCCCAGGCTAAGTCCGCGTATAGGCTGGAGATTGAAAACCAGTATGACAGCCAGGGTGTCAGCAGGGATGATAATGACAAAAATAAGGTCCATCCCCTGGAGCCGGATGTATATGTATCCGAGGAGGATTCAGACGCCATTGAGATGCTGTCGGATGTGTCCTGGTCCAAAAGCCCTGAGAACTGGACAGCGGGCAATGATGTGACGGGTACGGTTTATCTGGGAAGCAGCACGGGGCTTACCAAGAGCAGTTTGGAGATTAAGGTGGTCAATGGCCGCAATGATGCACAGATCACCTCTGTAAAGAAGTACACGGGTAGTGATTACGAGGCGGATTCCGGGTACGTGTATACGGTCAAGTTCACCTACCAGGCCGCGGCCCAGTTAGACAGCACCACCTGGGCCGGATGGGACAGTGATAACCCCTCTGTTGCCACCTGGAACAGCGTAAAATTCGCCAATACCTACCGTGTGGTGCTCTATGACGACCAGGGGTCAGTGGTGAGTCAGATCGTGGAGGGAGCCACCTCCTACGACTTTTCTCCCTTTATGACCAAGTCCGGCACAGCCTACTATTTTGAGGTGGCTGCCATTGCAAGGAACGGAAACCAGCAGGACTATCTGGAGGACGGAGAACCGGTAAGCTCCCTTTCCTCCCAGTCAAATGATCCGGGCATTACAGACGGCACCTGGGGGGATTACCAGCAGGGGCGGCGCTTTACCTATCATGACGGTACGGTCGCTGCCGGCAAATGGGAACGCATTATGAGCAAATGGTACTATTTCAGCCCGGAGGGATACGCGGTAACGGGATGGAACGAGCTGGACGGCAAGTGGTATTATATGTACCAGGACGGATCCATGGCCGCGGGGACTACGACACCGGACGGATATCAGGTGGGCGGTGACGGGGCCTGGGTGCAGTGAGTTATTTAATAATTCGACTCATGTTGATAAATTAGATTTCTATACATATATATTGTTTGATAATTCGATAAACTCTTGATTGTAAAAAAAGGCAGAAGATGTTACTATGATAGGATAGTAATTTCTTTTGCCTTTAAATGTTGAGGAAGTCTGGGTAACAAAGAATAATGAATATTAAAAATGGAAATAGTATAAAATGGGTAATTATATTTAATCCAGATTTGGAGGTAATCTGAATGGATATGTTAATAAAAGAAGAAGTTGTCAAGTTACTTGATATAGGCAAAGAAAATGGTGGGTTGCGAACTTCAACAATCGTGCAATTATTAAATGACTTAAGAAAAATGTCAGATGATGTGTATAAAGAGGTATTGGAAGCGATCGATGCTGTTGGTGTAAATTTGATAGTAGATGATTCGACACAAAGCAGAACGGTATTGGACTCTAGTAAGATAGCTATATTGCCAAAAACTCTTAGCGTAGAATCTATTGTGAAAAAAATCAAATATAATGAAATAAATTTGGATACGGAGTTCCAAAGAAAGAGAAGTTTATGGAACGAGAGTGTTAAAAGTCAGTTGATAGAGTCTTTGATGATACAGCTTCCTATTCCTCCTATGTATTTTGACGGAAGAGAGACTAACAGTTGGCAAATTATAGATGGCCTGCAAAGATTGTGCACACTCAAAGAATTTTTAATAGATAAAAGTTGGAAATTAACAAATCTAGAGTATCTGCCGGATTATAATCACTGTGCGATGGAAGACCTTCCACGTATATATCAACGACGAATTGAGGAAGGACAATTAGCTTTTTATTTAATACTCCCAGATACGCCAGAGGAAGTGAAATATAGTTTATTTAAGAGAATAAATACACCAGGGTTAAAATTAGAGCCTCAAGAAATACGACACGCCTTATATCAAGGTAAAGCAACAAAATTATTGCAAGAATTAGCTGAAAATGATGAATTTGTTAAAGTGACCGATGGAGATGTATCCTCAAAGAGAATGCAGGATAGGGAGACGGTTTTGAGATATTTAGCATTAAGATATTTGGGCCCAGAGATATATAAAGAGGGGAGTGTTGATAGTTATCTTAATAAGGCAATGAAATTTTTAAACAATCAGTCAGAGGAAACAATTAGTGAAATTAAAAAGATTTATTTTTCCTCATTAGATTGTATTTATAAAATCTTTGGAAGATATGCGTTTAGGAGGATTTCTAAGATACGTCCTGAGGATAAAAAACCTTTTAATACTGCATTATTTGAAAGCTGGATGAATGGAATTTCTTTATTAGATGCAAATGAACAGAAAAAACTGGTTTATAATAAAGATATGGTAAAACAGAAATATATTGATGAGCTGGATAGAAAAAGCTCTTTTTATAATGACATTGGTTCAGGTAAGTATCGCTCGTTTATACGAAGAAATGATACAATCATGAAAATAATTAAGGAGACACTAAATGATAATTGAAAAATTACATGTGCATAATTTTAAGTGCTTTACTGATATAGAGTTTGAACTGGGAAATCTGAATTTATTGGCGGGGTGCAATGGTTGCGGAAAGTCAACAGTGATACAGGCTTTACTATTGATTAGACAATCGTACGAACAGTTTGGAAATCTTTCTGCTATATCAACCTATGGTAAGTATGTAAATTTAGGCATGGCGAAAGAATTACTTTGTGAATCTGCCAATGATTTAAATATGCAGTTTGACGTTGTTGCTGAAAAATATGTTTCATTGAAAATGAAACCGCAGTATGATGCTGAAAATCATATTCTTATGAATAGTATAGATACCACAGGAAATTATGAAAAAATTAATTTGTTAAAAACGACATTTGAATATTTATCAGCGGAACGAATTGTTCCACAAACAGTTTACTCTTCAATTAGTTCAAGTAGTTCATTGGGAACAAGTGGAGAAAATGCACTAGACTTTCTGGAAAAATTCGGAGATAAATATACTGTTGAGCCGATACTGCAGGAAAAAGGACAAACATATTTATTATTTCATGTAAATGAATGGTTGAATAGAATGTTTAATGGTTTTAGGCTACAGCTTTCTCCGATTGTAGAGGCAGATGCTGTCAGTTTACGTTATCAAGAAGTAAGTTCAAACAGGGTAAGTAATTCACATAGGGCAACAAATGTTGGATTTGGTATAACATATGTTCTTCCGATTTTGGTAGCATTGTTAAAGATTCGACCAGGTGATCTGGTGATAATTGAAAATCCAGAAGCACATTTACATCCAAAGGCTCAGAAGTTATTAGGTGAATTAATAGTTAAATCTGCAGCAGCAGGTGCTCAGATTATTATTGAAACTCACAGTGATCATATATTGAATGGTATTCGTATCAGCGTAAAAAAGCTACTTTTAGATGCAGAAAAAGTAAAACTATTCTTTTTTACTAGAGAAAATGTCGGTGAAAAATTCAGTGTTAATGTATATGCTCCAAAATTAAATCAAGAAGGGGATATTAATATTTGGCCAGAGGGCTTTTTTGATGAATGGGATAATGCTCTAGCAGAATTATTCTAAGAATTACAGGAGGAAGCATGAGGATTATATTTAATGATCTTTCAAATAGAAATTTATTTCAAAACAAATATGTAGCTATAGAAAATATTAAAATAGGACTTGATACGTTGGCCCAATTGCGTTTGATAGATACAGCCTTCAAACTGTGGTCTCAAGGGCCAATATCATATGGGCAACTAGCTCCAGGATATTATTTTAACCAACTATTTCATGAGAGTAATGATGTGTTAGACAAAAAATATAAGGTATTTATCAAAACAGCATTGAAAAATTTTAATGCAATAGAGGAAAATGTAGGAACATTTGAGTTTAAAAACGAAATATCGACACAGTGTGCGTGGGCCTATCAAAATGGAAATGCTGTTTTTAGTTTTCGTTCTCAAGAAGAATTTCGACAATACGATTTTGAAGGATTATATAGTGAGGGAGGAAATCAAGCTTATAAATCAAAGTTGTCAAATATATCAGAACTAAAGCATATAGATTATCATAAAGAGGCTTTGAAAATCAGGAAATATGAATTCAATCCAAAACATAAAATTAACTATGGGTGGGGAAGTGATATGGATCTTACTGATGATGAAGCACAGCGTGTACTAAATTTTTCAATTGAGGCAGGAGATGAAAATAAGCACTTAATAGCAAAATATAATGGTAAGTTCTATTCATTTCGATGTCATTATAGTAATTGTTATCACAGGTATATAGATGAGAGTATGTCAGAAAATTTAAAAAGAAAAATAGAACAAGAGGCAATAGCTATTACATAATTAGTAAAAGAGGTGTCATTCCCTTGACACAACCCTGGGTGCAGTAGACTGCCGGCCATGTGCAGGCACGGGTAAATGTCCGGCGGTAAATCGATATAACATATATAAGTTGAATCCCCAAAGAGCAATGTCTCTTCGGGGATTCTTTCTTAAAATGGTCACTCCTTACATGGTCCAGGCTGCATATCAAACTCCGGACGGAAGGCTATCTGCAGATTCTTCCGCATATAATAGAATGGGAAGATCCCTTATAAAAACGTAATTTATCCATATCATATGCAAGAAAATCAAATAGACACTGTGTTTACAATCGTGTATACTTAAAAATAACGATGTATTACAGGCTGTATGTTTGGTATTGGAGAAGGACAATGAATCGAAGGAAATATAGGGTCCTGGCAATTATGCTGCTGGGGGTGCTGCTGGGGGGCGCAGGATGTGCGGGCAGGGAGAGCCTTGTGCTGGATCCTAAATCCCCCACGGTCATCACCATGTGGCATGCTTATAATGCAGTGGCAAAGGCCCAATTTGACGATCTGGTAATGGAGTTTAACGAGACCGTGGGTATGGAACAGGGGATCGTGTTGGATGCAGTTGGATACGGCTCCAGCGAGGAGCTGGAGGATGTCCTTTACGCGTCAGCTAATCATGTGATAGGGTCAGACCCCCTTCCGGATATATTTGCATCCTATCCGGATAATGCGTATCGATTGGATAAGATAGCCCCTCTGGTCAGTTTGGACCAATATTTTACAAAAGAGGAAAGGGAAAAATACAGGCCGGAATTTTTGGAGGAGGGTGTGTGGGACGCCTCCGGAGGATTTAAAATGATCCCGGTCTCAAAATCCACGGAACTTTTATATCTTAACAGAACGGACTGGGACCGGTTTGCTGAGGAAACCGGCGCCTCCATGGATCTGCTGCAGACCTGGGAAGGGCTGTCGGAGGCAGCTTCCATGTACTATGAATGGTCCGGTGGATGCGCGTTCCTGGGCATGAATTCATACAATGACTTTATGATGCTGTCCGCAGCACAGATGGGTGGTCAGGTGTATCAGATCAGGGACGGCAAGGTGGAATTTACCTATCCGGAGGAAATTGCAGCAAAAGCCTGGGATGCCTTCTATGTGCCCCACATCAAGGGATGGTATGAGAGCAGCGTATATAATCAGGATGGGATCAAGAGCGGCCGTCTGATGGCTTACATCGGTTCCTCTGCCGGGGCCGGTTTCTTTCCCCGGGAGGTGATAGAGAGTGAGAACCAGTCCCATGTCATCGAGTGCGAAAGCCTTCCATACCCCACCTTTCAGGACGGAACCTCCTATATGACCCAGAGAGGGGCAAACATGGCCGTGTTTGCATCTGATACGGCTCATGAATACGGCTCGGTCCAGTTCCTTAAGTGGTTTACGCAGCCGGAGCAGAATATCCGGTTTGCCGTATCCACCGGTTACCTTCCGGTGGAAAAGGAGACGCTGGCATCTGTTAACGACCTTTTAGGCCGGGTGGATGAATCCAACAACGCGGCCGTGGTCAGGAGCAGCATACAGACTGCCCTGGATGCCATGAGCGCCCGGGAGTTCTATATCCGCAGGCCCTTTGAGGGTTCATACGATATGACCCAGACCTTTGCGTCTTCCCTGGAGGATAAGGTATCCCTTGATCTCCATGAGAAAAAGCGGAGGATGGAGGCCGGAGAGAGCCGGGAAGGTGTGGAGCGTGACCTTCTGGGAGAAGGGAACTTGAAAGAATGGTACGAAGCTCTCATAAAGGAGATGGTTGGTAGGACAGATGGGTAAAAAGAATATTAGCAGTTCAATCGCATTTAAGCTGGCAGTGGTGTTTATCTGTTTTGCTATATTCCAGAGCATTTTGCTGGCATCCCTTATGGTGCAGGGAGGTGTTCTGAAACAGGCTGAGGCCAATCAGTACCGCTTTTTCTCGGAAAAAGTCAATGGCCGCAGCAATAATCTGGAAAATCAAATGAAGAATATCTGGACGAATCTGGATTATGACATGGAACAGATCAGCCAGTTTTTTGAGACAGAGGCAGATGCCAAACAGGCTGACCAGATCCTGGAGGAGATGGCGCCCCTTGTCATGGATGCAATGCTGCGCACCAAAACAACGGGAGCATTTCTTGTGATCCCGGAGCAGGGGGAGGATGCGGATCATTCCCTGCCTGCCCTGTACTTCAGAAACAATAATCCGGACAGGAGCAGCAGGGAGAACTCCAACCTTTATATGCTGGTAGGACCATGGAATGTGGCGGAGAAAATGCAGATTGCAACCACGGCAAACTGGAGCTTCCGCCTGAATATGACAGATTCCAACCAGGCGTTTGTGACAAAACCATATGAGGCGGCCCGGGAGATAGGCAAGTCCAAGTGGCTGGGATACTGGAGCCCTCCCTTTAAGGTCAACCCTCAGGATGAGGAGGTCATTACATACTCCACTCCTCTGTTTGGAGCGGATGGAAACGTTAAGGCCATATTCGGCGTGGAAATATCCGTAAGCTACCTGTATCATTTCCTTCCAGCATCCGATCTGCAGACAGCCAACGCATATGGGTATGTTCTGGGGATCAGAGATGAGGAGGGACAGCTGCGGGCAGCCGTGACCCATGGCGCCATGCAGAAGAGAATGCTGGAGGAGGGGAAGCCCCTGGATCTTACCAGTGTGGACCAGGAAAATTCCGTTTACAGGCTTATGAACCACAAAAGCAATGAGGAGATATTTGCCTGTCTCAACCCCATGGGAATGTATTATTACAATACGCCCTTTGAGAATGAGGAATGGTATATCATCGGGCTGATAGAACGGCCGGTCCTTCTTCAGTTCCCGGAAAAGATAGGGAGGATCCTGAATTATTCCTTTCTTGTGTCCATTATCATTGGGTTTATCACAGCCATTATCACCAGCCAATGGTTTACAAGACATGCCAAGCTGATCGAGCTATCCGGGCTTCCGGTAGGTGTTTTTGAGATCGGCGGTCACTCAGGCCGGGTTTATATGACCAGTCAGATCCCCCGTCTGTTTAATCTTACCAGGGAACAGGAACGGAAGTTTTCCAGGGATAAGAATCAGTTTATTGCCTTTTTAAAGGAACTTAAGTCCCTGGAATCCGGGGAGGAGGGAGTCTATAAGATGGAGGCGGAGGGTGAGTACCGGTGGATTAAGATAACTCGGAAAAATTCAGAAAATCCTGTGCGCTGTGTGGTGGAGGATGTGACGGATGAGGTCCTTCAGACAAAGGCATTAAAAAAGGAGCGCGACAGGGACGGACTCACCGGGGTTAAGAACCGTATGGCCTTTGGAACGGTCATGGAACAGATCAAAGGGAGGCTGGATGAAACGTCAGTATGGGCGTTGGTGATGTGTGACCTGAATGACCTGAAAGGTGTAAACGATGCCTTCGGACATGATAAGGGGGATGAATATATCCGCGCAGCGGCGGATGCGATCCGGGATTCATTCCCACGGGGACAGGTGTTCCGTATAGGAGGGGATGAGTTTGCGGTCATCCTTTCAGGCGTCTCCCCCCAGGAAGTAGAAGAGGGTGTCCAGGTCCTGAGATGTACAATGGAGGAATACAGCAGCCGGTGCAGCTTTGACGCCTCTGTGGCAGCCGGTACGGCCTTTTATGACCCGGTCCTGGACTCGGACTTAGAGGGAACATTAAACCGGGCGGATGCGGGAATGTATGCAAATAAGAGGAAAATGAAAGCATAGGGAGTGGAATGAACTATGGGGTGGACTGGACGTATGGATTCCACTCAGACCACGCTCTGGTTGTTCTCTTTTGCCGTGGAATGATAATATTCAATCGCCAGTTCAATAAAGGTCTTACCCGCTTTGGTGAGGTAATGACCTTTTTTGTATGTGGCGCACAGCTCCCAGAAGGGATGGGAGGGGAGGTAGAAGTAGGCCACATCCTGCTGCTCCTTGGCATAGTTCTGAGTGATCAGCGAGCAGGCCATGTTGTTTTTCACCATGTTGCACAGGGTCAGGTTGCTGGAGGTCTCAAACAAGATCCGGGGAACGAAGCCGGCCTCCTCAAAAAGGGGGTCTATGACCGTGCGCAGGGTGGAGTTCTTAAACATCAGCACAAACTGCATGTCCTTAAAGTCACGCAGGTCAGCAGTGGCAAAGGGCTGTCCCGGGGGATTGGCGTGTCTGGCCAGGGGGTGGGACCGGGGAACGGCCAAAAGGATATTCTCATAGTAGATATGGATATACTCATCATTTGTCTTGTCCTTCTCGCTGAGGGTGACAAAGCCCAGGTCCAGGTATCCCTTGGATATCATGGACTGCTGATTCTTTACGCCGATCTCCTGAGGCTCTATGGTGATGTGGGGAAACTGCTGATAGAACTGGGGATAGATGCTCATCAGCATGGTAATGCCTCGTTCCGGTGTGAGTCCCACGGACAGGCGTCCCACCTTGTTGTCGGCCATGTCATTAAGTATATCATAGGCTTCCTGCTTTAACTGAAGCATCTGGCGGGCGTAACTTACATAGACCTTACCGGCCTCTGTGAGGCGCAGGTCGTTCTTGCTGCGGTGGAACAGCTGGATGCCCAGCTCAGATTCCAATTTCAGAAGCTGCTGGTTCAGACCGGACTGGGATATGTAAAGGCGTTCGGCTGCCCGTGTAATGCTGTTCTCATCTGCAATTTTCACAATGTATTCTAATTGTTTCAGATCCATATTCCTTCTCCTGATTTGTGAATAAGTTTTACTTAGTCTTTCTATCGAAACAAGTAATTTGACTTAGTTATATATATTTTATACAATAAAGACATGAAAAACACAAGAGCAAAATTACAAAATGACGGTTAACATTTTGTTAAAAAGCGCAGTAAGTAAAAAATAACACATAATTCATAAGCTGGGAGGTAGTGAAAATGTCGCCAACAATTACAAAGATGGAAGTCTGGCCAGTTGCAGGCTGTGACTGCATGGAATTGAACCTGAGCGGAGCCCATGCGCCGTATTTTACCAGGAACGTGGTGGTTCTGTACGGGGACAATGGTGAGACAGGCGTGGGTGAGGTGCCGGGAGGACAGAAGATCACAAAGGCATTGGAAGAGTGCATTCCCCTTGTGGTGGGCACCAAGGTGGCGGAATATAAGAGTACGCTGCTAAAGGTAAAGAAGCACCTGGAGGAAAAGGGCGAGGAGGATGTGAGAGGGAACCAGACCTTTGACCTGCGCACCGGTGTGCATGTGGTGACAGCCATTGAGGCGCCCTGCCTGGATCTGCTGGGAAAGCATCTTGGGGTACCTGTGTGTGAGCTTTTGGGAGAAGGACAGCAGAGAGACAAGGTTCGTATGCTGGGTTACCTGTTCTTTGTGGGAGACAGGAACAAGACGGATCTTCCCTATCTTTCAGAGCCTGATTCCGATTGTGAGTGGTACAGGATCCGCCATGAGGAAGCTCTGACAGCCGAGTCCATTGTGGCTTTTGCAAAGGCTACAAAAGAGAAATACGGGTTTGAGGATTTTAAATTAAAGGGCGGCGTGCTTCCAGGAAACGAGGAGATGGATGTCATCCGGGCCCTGAAAAAGGAATTCCCCCATGCCAGGATCGATCTGGATCCCAACGGCGGATGGCTGTTGGAACAGGCGGTTAAATACGTGGAAGGAATGCAGGGCATCCTAACATACTGTGAGGATCCGTGCGGTGCAGAGGGAGTGTACTCCGGGCGTGAGATCATGAGCGAGTTCCGCCGCCGTACAGGATTCCCCACAGCCACTAACATGATTGCCACGGACTGGAGGGAAGTAGGACACTCCCTGGAATCCCAGGCAGTGGATATCATCCTGGCAGACCCTCATTTCTGGACCATGGCCGGCTCCGTAAGGGTGGGACAGATGTGTCATGACTTTGGCTACACATGGGGTTCCCATTCCAACAACCATTTTGACATCTCACTGGCCATGTTTACCCAGGTGGGCGCAGCTGTCCCGGGAGAGTACAATGCGCTGGATACGCACTGGATCTGGCAGGAGGGCCTGGAGCGCCTGACCAAGGAGCCGCTTCAGATCGTGGACGGATGCGTGGCTGTCCCGAAAAAGCCGGGCCTTGGAGTTGAGGTGGATATGGACCAGATCAAGAAGGCAAACCAGCTTTACCTGGAAAACTGCCTTGGGGCCAGAAATGATGCAATGGGTATGCAGTACCTGATACCCGGCTGGAAATTTGATCCCAAACGTCCTTGTCTGGTAAGATAAATAAACATATAAAAAAGGAGAATGAGTAATGAAGAGAAGAGTATTGTGTATGTTATTGGTGTTGGCAATGGCAGTGACCTGCCTGGCAGGCTGCAACAGAAAGAAATCCGTCCGCGTGGTGATCGGTTCCTCCTCCACCAGCGGTGACAGCTACCTTATAGCTGATACAGTGACCCGTTACCTGGCAGAAGAGATGGGTTGGGATGCAAAAGTTGATCCCGTTGGCGCGGCAGAGATGTTTGAGATCCTCCGTACCGATAAGGGCAAGGGCGACACCATCGCGATCTTCCACGACATGATGTACCTGGGTGTTGTGTTTGGCACATACGGAGAAGAATACGCACTTGAAAATATCACCGTTGGCCCAAGAGTGGCCCAGAACCCGGGATGCTGTTTTGCAGCCAAGGCCGATGCGCCTTACAGTACAATGGTGGAAGCAGCTGAATACCTGAAGGCAAATCCGGATGCTGAGATCCGCGTGGCCTGTGAGAACGGCTCCGTATCCACCCTGTGCTATCTTGCGTACTACAACTGGGTACTTGACAACTACGGCCAGGAAGTAGCTGACCAGCTCCGCGTGATCGCAGCAGGTGTTACCTCTGAGAAGCGTCAGATGTTATGGGACGGCAATGTAGACATTATTTTTGATGATTATTACGGAATCCAGCAGTATGTGGGTGTTGACGACAAGCAGCTGGCCATGAAATGCGTGGGCCTTCTGGATGAGATTGAGGGCGCTGAAAATGCTCCTACTTATGCCGAGCAGGGAATCACCTTTAATAATGAACCATTTTCACTGTCCAAAGATTTCCTTGTATACTATCCTCAGAATATTGATGCCGAATTTGCAAAGGCAGTGGATGCAGCAGCAGCCAAGGTTTGTGAAAATGCCAATTTCCAGTCCGATATGGCCAAGTTAAATTACAGAGGCGCATATCTGGATTCCGCGGCAGCAAAAGAATTTATCTACAATAAGAGAACAGACATGACCCAGCTGATTGAGGCATGCCCGGACTTTGATTACCTGACACAGTGATCATAGTCTGACACAGTGATCATAGTCTGACACAGTGATCATAGTCTGACACAGTGACCATGGCCTGACACAGTGACAACCGGCTAAAACGCACATAAGCGCCCGGAACACGGGCGCTGAGTGCTCCTTAAGAGGAGGGAAAGCTTGTGAAGCTTAAGATTATAAATTCAACATCACACTGGGTCATGCCCAGGATCGTGATGGTAATTCTGGTGATTCTCTTAATCATCATAGCAGTCCAAAGGATGATCAGCTGCAAGAAAACAGGAACACCATTTATTAACCTTAAGAACTACCGTTTCTTTATGCCAGGATGGGATAAGGTAAAGCTGCTGGGGAGTATCCTCACCTTTATTGTTTATATTTACCTGATGGAGTTTTTAACATTCCTTCCGGCCAGCATCATCAGTATCTTTCTGTTAAATGTTCTCTTTGACAATGAGAGAACAAAAAAGAGCATGATAACATCCGGTGTCATATCAGTTGGATTTTCCATATTTATCTGGCTGGTATTCGGGGTCCTGTTCCGCATCACTTTACCATAAAAGGAGGTTTCGATCATGTTTGGAATTATGAATATTATAATGTCGTTCCTCGGAGTGGTGATCGGTATTGTATTTGGAGCACTTCCCGGTATGACAGCAACCATGGCAATAGCGGTTTTTCTGCCGCTGACGTATTCACTGGACCTGGGCCAGGCGCTCTGCCTGCTGCTGGGTCTTTATGTAGGCGGCATCAGCGGCGGCCTTGTACCGGCTATCCTGATCAATATCCCGGGCACGCCTTCCTCCATTACAACGGGTTTTGACGGTCACCCCATGGCTGCCAGAGGAGAAGGTGAGAGGGCGCTGAAGATCGGTATCACTGTATCGCTGATCGGCGGTCTGATCTCCCTGCTGGCCCTGTTCTTCTTTACACCCCCGCTGGCAAAACTGGCCATCAAGTTTTCCGCTGTTGAAAAATTCCTGATCATTGTATTTGCAATGACGGTTATTGCAGCCCTTTCCAAGGGTTCCATGACTAAGGGAGTTTTTGCAGGTTTCCTGGGCGTGCTGGTTACCTTGATCGGCCGCTTCTTTGACAACCAGCAGCTGCGCATGGTGCCCTCCTTCCTGACTGTGGAACTGGGAAGCGGGTTTCAGCTGCTCCCTGTCCTCATCGGACTGTTTGCCCTTTCACAGATCCTGCTGGAAGCGGAAACGGGAATGAAACGGAATCCAAAGATGGAAGGCGGCATCAAGGGCGGAGGAAAGGGGTTCTCCTTCTCAGACTTAAAGGGACAGGGCATTAATACGATCCGTTCCTCCGCCATTGGTACGTTTATGGGAATCCTTCCCGGAGTGGGCGGTTCCGCGGCATCCCTTCTGTCCTACAGCCAGGCCAAAAACTTCTCCAAACATCCGGATGAATTCGGAAAGGGCTGTGTGGATGGTCTGGTTGCCTCCGAAGCGGCAAACAATGCACTGACCGGCGGTGCCCTGATCCCTCTTTTGTCCCTGGGAATTCCGGGAGACAGCACCACGGCAGTTCTGGTAGGCGCCTTCCTTTTACAGGGAATCCAGGTGGGACCGTTGTTCATTACCCAAAACCCGGATCTTTGGAGGGATATCCTTCTTGGCCTGGTGGTGTGCAACATCATCATGTTTGTAGTAATGTTTTATCCCATTAAGTATATTGCAAAGATCATCAACATCCCGAAAAACCGCCTTTATCCGGTTGTGATCCTGATGTGCGTGGTGGGCTCCTATGCTATCCGCAACGGAAATATGTTTGATGTGTGGACTCTGCTGATTTTTGGAATTGTTGGTTTTGTGTTCAGCAAAACCGGAATCCCCTCCGCTCCCTTCCTCATTGGCTTTATTTTGGGAGATGACTTTGAGAAATATTTTATCGATGTGTTAAAGTCTTCAGAGGGAAGCTTTGCAGCATTTTTTAACAGGCCCATCGGCAATGTGATCTGGGTCCTGATCCTGATCTCACTTGCCTATGCATATTTTGATAATAAGAGAAGCAAGAAATTAGAAGCACAGAAGATAGAATTGCAGAATAAGGCCTGATGGGATAGGCCTTCCGGATGGAGGTAACCTAATGTTAAGCAAAACACCTGTAATAACGGATATGAAGGTCATTCCCTGTGCGGGATACGACAGCATGCTCCTGTCCTTAAGCGGGGCCCATTCCCCTCTCTTTACCAGGAATATCGTGGTCATAACGGATAACTCCGGCAATACGGGAGTGGGAGAGGTGCACGGCGGGGATGATATCACAAAGATACTTGAAAGCTACGTCCCCCTGGTGGTGGGCAGGACGATTGGAGAGTACAAGAGCATTGTCAGCTGCATCAGAAATAACGGATATGTGCCCGGGGGCAATGACGGGCAGGGGCTTCAAAAGCTGGACCTGAGCAACCTGAAGTTTGTGGTACATGCGGAGACAGCGGTGGAATGCGCCCTGCTGGATCTGATGGGGAAATTCCTGGGCCTGCCTGTCTGCGAACTGCTGGGAGATGGACAGCAGAGGGATAAGGTGGTGATCCTGGGGTATCTGTTCTATTGCCAGGATCATACAAAGACGGATATGAAGTACCTGGATGAAAGTGATTCTGATGACAAATGGTTCAGCCTCAGGCGCAGGACAGCCATGACCACGGACCGCATTGTTGAGAATGCATACGCCATGAAAGAAAAATATGGGTTCAAGGACTTTAAGCTAAAAGGCGGCGTATTAAACGGCTGGGAGGAAATGGAAACCGTCCGGGCCCTGAAAAAAAACTTCCCGGACGCCAGGATCAACATAGATCCCAACGGCTCCTGGACTCTGGAGCAGGCCATCCGGTACTGTCAGGGGATGAACGGCATTCTTACCTATATAGAGGATCCCTGCGGTGAGGAGAGAGGATTTTCCGGCCGTGAGATTATGAGGGAATTTAAAAATGCCACAGGCCTTCAGGTAGCCACCAACATGATCGCCACTGATTGGCGCCAGTTCTACCATGCAGCCAGCCAGACCGCTGTGGATATCGTGCTGGCGGACCCGCATTTCTGGACCATGAGCGGATCTGTGCGAATGGGACAGGTGCTAAATGACTGGGGATTGACCTGGGGGTCCCATTCCAATAACCATTTTGATATTTCCCTGGCTATCTTTGCCCACAGCGCGGCGGCCGCTCCGGGGAATATCACGGCACTGGATACACATTATGTGTACCAGGACGGCCAGTACCTGACAAAGAATCCCATGGAGATCAGGAACGGTGTCATTGAGATCCGCAAAGAACCGGGACTGGGCATTGAGGTGGACATGGATGCTGTCATGAAAGCCAATGAACTCTACCGTACCCTTCCTTACGGGGACAGAAATGACGGGGTGGCTATGCAGTACCTGATCCCCGGATGGAAGTTTGACCATAAGAAACCGTGTATGGTGAGATAGGGATCGCAGTCATCCCAGAAAAAGGAGGTCCGGCAGGACCGGGACAGGTAAGTCCGGTTCTGCCGGACCTCTTATTTTATGCGCCATACTTGACTTCTATAGTAATTTCATCTACAATTGAAAAACGTAAACAATAGAAGGAAGCAAAGGAAGATCATATGGGAATCGTAAGGGCAGCAAAACTGGTCTATGAATATATCAGGCGTGACGAGGAAGAGAATATAGAAGAAGTAAACCGTGCCATAGACGGTTTGGACGTGGATATACAAAAGGGTGATTTTGTGGCTGTCCTGGGTCATAACGGTTCCGGTAAATCTACCTTTGCCAAGCATATAAACGGACTGCTGATGCCCACAGAGGGAACGGTGTGGGTCAGTGACATGGACACCAGGGACGAGGAACACCTGTGGGATGTGAGAAAGACCGCGGGAATGGTGTTCCAGAATCCGGATAATCAGATCATCGGAAACATTGTGGAGGAGGACGTGGGCTTTGGCCCTGAGAACATAGGCGTGCCTACTGAGGAGATATGGAAGCGGGTGGAGGAGAGCCTTAAGGCGGTGGGGATGACGGCATTCCGCCTTCAGTCCCCTAACAAGCTGTCAGGAGGCCAGAAGCAGAGGGTTGCCATTGCCGGTGTGATGGCCATGAAGCCGCAGTGCATCATACTGGACGAGCCCACGGCCATGCTGGATCCCAATGGCCGCAGGGAGGTCATTAAGACCGTCCATGAGCTGAACCGGGCAGAGGGGATCACCGTCCTTCTGATCACCCACTATATGGAGGAAGCCACGGAGGCTGACCGCATCATTGTGATGGATGAGGGCAGGATCGTGATGGACGGAAGACCTAAAGAGATTTTTTCCAGGGTCAGGGAGTTAAAGGAACACGGCCTGGATGTACCCCAGGTGACAGAGCTGGCGTATGAGTTAAAGGAGGCGGGGATGCCTCTGTCCGATGGCATCCTTACCAGGGAACAGCTGGTAAAGGAACTGGCGCCCCTGATCAGGCAGGCATAGGAGGCCTTTGAACACTGGGCGTTGGAGTGACGGTAAGGAGAAAACAGATGTCTATTAAAGCAGTTGATCTGAATTTTGTATATGGCGGAGGAACGGCCTTTGAGCAGCACGCCCTGTTTGACGTGAACCTGGAGATACAGGACGGAGAGTTCATAGGGCTTATAGGACACACCGGGTCGGGAAAGTCCACGCTGATCCAGCATATGAACGGACTGATCAAGGCCAGTAACGGGGAACTCTACTACAATGGGGAGAACATCTACGACAACGGCTATGATATGAAGAAACTGCGCAGCAAGGTGGGGCTGGTATTCCAGTATCCGGAGCACCAGCTGTTTGAGGTGGATGTGCTCACCGATGTGTGCTTTGGCCCGAAGAATCAGGGACTTGGCAAGGAGGAGGCGGAAGCCAGAGCCAAGCAGGCGCTGGAACTGGTGGGGCTGGATCCTTCCTATTATAGGCAGTCCCCCTTTGAACTTTCCGGGGGGCAGAAACGCCGGGTGGCCATTGCCGGGGTGCTGGCCATGGAGCCGGAGGTACTGATCCTGGACGAACCCACCGCAGGGCTGGATCCAAGAGGAAGGGATGAGATCCTGGATCAGATCGAACATCTCCACAAGGAACGGCACATGACCATTATCCTGGTTTCACACAGTATGGAGGATGTGGCCAGGTATGCGGACCGTCTGATCGTGATGAACCATGGACAGAAGGTATTTGACGGCACGCCCAAGGAAGTATTCCACCACTACAAAGAGCTGGAAGCGATCGGCCTGGCAGCGCCCCAGATCACCTATCTGGTCCATGACCTGAGGGCACAGGGCATTGATATTGATGGGGATATCACCACAGTGGAAGAGGCAAGGGAAGCGATACTTGGACAGTGGAACCGAAATTTGACAGAAAGCAGCAGGGATAAGAATGTTTAGAGAAATTACATTGGGACAATATTACCCGGTTGATTCCGTGGTCCATGGCCTGGATCCCAGGACAAAACTGTTTGGGACCATGGTCTTTATTGCGTCCCTGTTCATTGCGGATAACATTTGGGGGTATGTCATTGCCACATTGGTGCTGTCAGCCGCCATCAAGATCACAAAGGTCCCGTTCCGTTTTATTGTCAGGGGACTGAAGGCCATCATGATCCTTCTGATCATCAGTGTGAGCTTTAACCTGTTTCTCACAGGCGGACAAGTAATTGTGAAATTCTGGATATTTAAGATCACGGTGGAAGGTGTCCGCCTGGCGTTCTTTATGGGGCTCAGACTGGTATACCTGGTGATCGGTTCTTCCATCATGACGCTGACCACCACGCCTAACCAGCTGACGGACGGCCTGGAAAAAGGACTGGGATTTTTAAGACGGTTCAGGGTGCCTGTCCATGAGGTATCCATGATGATGTCGATTGCCCTCAGGTTTATCCCGATCCTTGTGGAGGAGACGGACAAGATCATGAAGGCGCAGATGGCCAGGGGAGCTGACTTTGATACGGGAAACCTGATCCAGAAGGCCAAGGCCATGGTGCCGCTGCTGGTGCCTCTGTTCATATCCGCCTTCCGCCGGGCCACGGACCTGGCCATGGCCATGGAGGCCCGCTGTTACAGGGGCGGGGAGGGACGCACCAAGATGAAGCCGCTGCAGTACAAGCGGGAGGATCATGACGCATATATGATATTCGCCCTGTACCTGGTGGTGATGATCGCATCCAGGGTGTATCTGTAGAACGGGGCTCCGAGAGTACAGGAATCTGGATAGGAGGAAAAGATGAAGCGAGTACGGCTTGTGGTAGCCTATGACGGCACCCATTACCATGGGTGGCAGATACAGCCGGGCAGGGTTACCATTGAATCTGAATTAAATGAAAAACTTACCATGCTTCTGGGAGAGCCGATCCAGGTCATCGGAGCCAGCCGCACTGACTCAGGCGTACATGCCCGGGGCAATGTGGCTGTATTTGACACAGAACACCGCATGCCGGCGGATAAGATCTGCCTGGCCTTAAACCAGCGGCTGCCCGAGGATATACGGGTCCAGTCATCGGAGGAGGTAGCGGCGGACTGGCATCCCAGGAAACACAGATGCATTAAAACATATGAATATAAGATCATGAACCGAAGGATTGAGATGCCTACCCAGCGTTTCTATTCGCATTTTTGCTATTTTCACCTGGATCTGGATCAGATGTGCCGGGCAGCGGACATACTCACAGGGGAGCATGACTTTAAAAGCTTCTGCAGCGTGCATACCCAGGTGACGGACACGGTCCGCACAATATACAGCCTGGATATCAGACGGGATGAGGAGGACATGATCACCATCCGGGTCACGGGAAATGGGTTCCTCTACAACATGGTCCGGATCATTGCCGGCACGCTGATAGCGGTTGGCATGGGACAGATCCATCCTGGGGAGATGGAGCAGATTCTGGAGGCCAGGGAACGGCGCCGGGCAGGTCCCACGGCGCCGGCCAGGGGGCTGACCCTGATCGAAATGAAATATGTGGACTAAATCACGTTTTTATGATGTTTTTGTGGCATTTTTTCCCGATTAAGTGGTTGACATACGGCGGAGGATATTATATAATATAAAACTGTGACATTAGCAGAGAATGTTCATCCAAAGCCCCGGAATGAACATTTGTAGATAAATACTTCCCATATTTATCATGCATAAAGCGGGCATCCGTTGGATGTCGATGTATAACAGGATTGAGATTAACAGGAGGTTAACCAATGAAGAGTTTTATGGCTAGTCCAGCGACAATTGAAAGAAAATGGTACGTAGTTGATGCTACAGGATATACATTAGGACGCTTATCTTCCGAGATAGCAAAGATTTTAAGAGGAAAGAATAAGCCGATTTTCACACCTCACATGGATTGCGGCGATTATGTGATCGTTGTTAATGCAGATAAGGTGAAAGTAACCGGTAAGAAGTTAGACCAGAAGATCTACTACAATCACTCTGATTACGTAGGCGGCATGAGAGAGACCACTCTGCGTGAGATGATGGCTAAGAAGCCTGAGAAGGTTATGGAGTTAGCTGTTAAGGGTATGCTTCCAAAGGGACCTCTGGGAAGAAGCATGATTGACAAGCTTCACGTATATGCAGGCCCAGACCATGAGCAGGCAGCACAGAAACCAGAAGTTTTAACATTTTAATGAGGATTGGAGGAAGAAAGTATCATGGCTAACGCAAAATTTTATGGAACAGGCAGAAGAAAGAAATCCATTGCCAGAGTATATTTAGTACCGGGTACAGGTAAGGTTACGATCAACAAGAGAGATATCGATGAGTATCTTGGTCTTGAGACTTTAAAAGTTATTGTACGTCAGCCTTTAGTTGCAACTGAGACTACTGACAAATTCGATGTACAGGTTAACGTTCGCGGCGGCGGCACAACAGGACAGGCTGGTGCGATCCGTCACGGCATCTCCAGAGCGCTTCTTCAGGCAGACGCTGATTACAGACCCGTTCTGAAGAAAGCCGGTTTCTTAACAAGAGACCCAAGAATGAAGGAAAGAAAGAAGTACGGCTTAAAGGCAGCACGCCGTGCGCCACAGTTCTCCAAGAGATAATAAGAGGTTATATCATAGACTTATCAGAACCCTTGAAAACATTATGTTTTCGAGGGTTTTTTGCTATATCGGATATGACAAAAATACCTCCGGGCGTAAGATAAGCCGTGGAGGTATTTTTTGTGTGTGATGTGGCAGTTTGGTTAACGTGCCCCAAACTTGGTACCGCGTTTGATGGTACCGTTGCTGTTCCATTCCGTGTATACGTATGGACCGCCGTCTGTGGTTCCGTTTTCAGTGAATTCATGGGACTCGCCGTTATAGCTGTGGGTGCCGGTCACCAGTTTCAGGCTGTTGTTGTCAAAATAATAGACATTTCCATTGATCTTCATAATCCCACCCTGAAGTTCGCCGGTGTCGGCCGCATAATACCAGGTACCGTCCTTCTGGATCCAGCCGGTTCTCATGATCTGGTCGGAGCCAAAGAAGAACCAGTGGTTCTTGTAATTAACCCAGTTGTTGGTACAGTAATCTCCGGAACCCCACTGATATTTCATACCCTGTGATGTGCTTACGAAACCTGCGGCAAATGATGTCATAGCGCTTCCCGCTGCCAAAGCAAGTGTCAGTGCAGCGGTGGCCAAATATTTCTTTTTCATATAAAATTCCCTCCTTGCAGAATCTACTGATTATCTTTGTTTTCGATAGTTGGATTCTACACCCTGGAGTAACTCCAAGGTCAATACAGTTAATGTATTTGTAAGGAAAATGGAATTTTAATGTAACTTTGTCAGATCCATCCACCGTCCAGGCCAATCACCTGTCCGGTCAGGTAGGATTCCTTGTATCCCAGATGGTAAACCAGGTCCGCTACCTCCTCGGCCTTGCCCAGACGGCCGGAGGGAATCTCCTCCACCAGGGCGATCAGGTCGTCCTCCTCCATCCACTGGTTCATCTCCGTGTCAATGGCGCCGCAGGCAACTGCGTTCACCTGGATGTTGCTGGGGGCCAGCTCCTTGGCCAGGGCTTTGGTCAGGGCATTGATCCCGCCCTTCGTAGCGGAATAGGCGGTTTCGCAGGATGCTCCCACCACACCCCATACGGAGGAAATGTTGATGATCTTTCCCTGCTTTTGCTGAAGCATATAGGGGATGGACAGCTTACAGCAGTTAAACACCGAGGTCAGATTGGTGCAGAGCATCTTTTCCCAGTCCTCACAGGTCATGTCCTGCAAAAGCCCTATATAGGAAATACCGGCATTATTCACCAGCACATCAACACCGCCAAACTGGGTTTTGATCTTCCCGTACAGCTCCTCGCAGCATTTCATGTCGCCCATGTCCCCCTTATATGCAAGGCAGGGCACCTGGAAGGACTCGATCTCCTTCTGGGTCTGGAGAAGACGGTCCTCTCTGTGGACGCAGCTGATGGCTACGTTATAGCCCTTTTTGGCAAACTTGACTGCAATGGCCTTGCCGATGCCCCTGGAGGCCCCGGTGACCAGTACTGTTTTACGTGGCATAAGACACACATCCTTTCTGTCATACACTGTATCTACATTTTATCACATCCCATGGATAATTGTAAGAAATTGAATTGTAATATGTGAAATATATGTGTTATAATAATTACAAATTGGTCAAAATAGTAAATAACTTGTTAATATGATAATAGATAAGGAAAAGGTAAGGATATGGCACAGGTATATGATTTGATTATTATTGGTTCAGGCCCCGCAGGGCTTGCGGCTTCTGTCTATGCCCAGAGGGCAAGGCTGAATACACTGGTGATCGAGAAGGCGATGGTCAGCGGAGGACAGGTTCTGACAACCTATGAGGTGGATAATTATCCCGGACTTCCGGGCATTGGCGGATATGATCTGGGGCTTAAGTTCCGGGAGCATGCAGACCAGCTGGGAGCGGAGTTCGCGGAGGATGATGTGGTAAGGATCGAGGACCAGGGGAATATCAAGCGGGTGGTATGCGAGCATGAGACCTATGAGGCCAGGGCTCTGATCCTTGCAACAGGAGCGGTTCACAGAAAGCTGGGCATTCCCGGTGAGGAGGAGCTGGCAGGCGCAGGCGTCTCTTACTGTGCAACCTGTGACGGCGCATTTTTCCGCAATAAGGTAACGGCTGTGGTCGGCGGCGGAGACGTGGCTGTGGAGGATGCCATTTTCCTGGCCCGTATGTGCAGCAAGGTCTATGTCATCCACAGAAGGAACGAACTGAGGGCGGCTAAAAGTCTCCAGGAAAGTCTTTTATCCCTTGAGAATGTGGAGATGGTATGGGACAGTGTGGCTGACAGCATCAACGGAGACGGCATGGTAAAGAGCTTGTCCGTAACCAATGTAAAGACAGGTGAAAAGCGCGATCTGGATGTTCAGGGCGTGTTCATTGCAGTGGGGATCTCACCGGAGAGCAAGGCGTTTGAAGGGCTTGTGGAGATGGACCACGGATATATAAAGGCAGGCGAGGACGGGGTGACATCTGCACCGGGCATCTTCGCCGCAGGCGATGTGAGGACAAAACCCCTGCGTCAGATCATCACAGCGGCAGCAGACGGCGCCAATGCTGTAACAAGCGTGGAGCGGTATCTGATAGAAAACTAGGGGGGATACGGTTCAGATGAAGAATTGGATGAAAATACTGGCTGTGAGCAGTGCGTGCAGCTGTGTCTTTGCAATTCCTGCTATGGCATCCACCAATCTGGAGACAGGTTCCTCACTGGCAGGCATATCCGTGGCCCTGAACAACTTCTATGCAGGTAATACGGAGCCGGAGAAACAGCTGGCATCCATCTATTCCGATATAGAGACTAGGGCCGGAAAGAATCAGGGCGGCGGAGGAAACAGTAAGAGTACATCAGCCGGGGACAGCCAGGACTCCTCCGAAGCGGACGCTTCAGTAGGCCAGGCTGCCCAGGCGGCGCAGGCACCCGAAGAAACAAAGGCATCAAAATCATCAGCCTATGACAATGTGGCGGTTTCCAAGGTCAACGGTTCTGTAAATATCCGGACCGAAGCCAATACCGCCAGCGGTGTTACAGGCAAGATCTTTAATGATTCCGCTGCCACCATCCTGGATACCGTGGATGGGGAAGGCGGTAAATGGTATAAGATACAGTCCGGCTCAGTGACCGGCTACATAAAGGCAGAATATTTTGTGACCGGGCAGCAGGCGGAGGCCAAGGCCAAGGAGGTGGGAACCACCTACGGTACCATCGTGGGCACGCCCAGCCTGCGCCTAAGGGATACGCCCAACCTGGAAGGCAAGACCCTGACCCTTCTCTCAGAGGGGGCCCACTATGTGGTCACCGGGGAGGAGGGGGATTTCCTGAAGGTTTCCGTGGATTCGGATCTGGAGGGATATGTGTTTAAGGAATACATGAAGACCAGTGTGGAGTTTAACAAAGCCGTGTCCGTGGAGGAGGAGAAGGCGAAAGCAGCGGAGGAAGCCAAGCGCAAGGAAGATGCGGAAAAAGCTATCAAGGCGCTGGAGGAGGCTAAGAAGAAGGAAGCTGAAAAGAAGACCACGGAAGCCACCACCAAAGCCCAGAAGACCACGGAAGCTCCTACCACTGCCGCACCTAAGAAAGAGGAGACAAAGGGAACGGATCCGGTGGTCCAGACCATAGCGGCTAATCCGGAGAACGGCAATGACAGCACTGTGGCCGCGCCTACCACCCAGAAAGCCACAGAGAGCACCCAGTCCAAGGGACCGGGTTCACCGGGGACCTCGTCCTCCGAAGTGGTATCTGCGACCAGGAATGCGGTGGTGGCCTATGCAAAGCAGTTCCTGGGCAATCCTTATGTGTACGGTGGGACAAGCCTTACAAGCGGTGCTGACTGTTCCGGATTTACCCAGAGCATCTTCTCTCATTTCGGCATCAGCACGGGAAGAAGCTCCAGGGACCAGGCGGCCAGGGGAAAGACGATCTCCGTCAGCGAGGCAAAGCCGGGAGACCTGCTGTTCTATGCCAGCGGCGATTATATCAATCATGTGGCGCTTTATATCGGAGGCGGACAGGTCATTCATGCCAGCAATCCTACCACCGGTATCTGTATCTCGCCTGCGAATTACAGGACGCCGTGTAAGGCTGTTACGTTCCTGGATTGATGGTTATTGAGTAAAGCCCAGGGGTGAAGGAAGGCTGCAGCAGATATGGGAATGATGAACCATGTCGGCTGCGGCTTTTTTGCAATTATAATGGGATCAAAAAATAAATGGGACAGCCATCCATTGGCAAGGTATACAAGGGACGCCATGTCTGCCATGAAGGGGGCAGGGTATGGCCTGTAGGGCTAAAGCGAGATAGAGATAAGGGATACATATTAAAAGCCGGCAGCTGCATCACACAGCTGCCGGCTTGTCCATTCTATGATCAGAATTCCGGTTCGATCAATCCGTAGGTTCCGTTCTTGCGCTTGTAAACCACGTTCACCTGGTCGGTGTCTGCGTTTAAGAAGACGTAGAAGTTATGTCCCAGCATCTCCATCTGCAGGCAGGCTTCTTCGGGAATAGTTGGCTTGATGGCGAATTTCTTGGTTTTAACGATCTGTATCTCGTCATCCTGAATCTCATCCTCTTCCTCGATAAATGCCTGGGAGAAGGAAACTGCCGCCTGTTTCTTGTCAATCAGTTTCTTTCTATATCTCCGGATCTGACGTTCGATCACTTCTTCCACCAGATCAATGGATACATACATATCTGTACTTGATTCCTCAGCCCGTATGGTATTGCCCTTGACCGGGATGGTCACTTCAATCTTTTGCCTGTCTTTCTGCGCGCTCAGCGCAACGATTACTTCGGTGTCCGGAGTGAAGAAATGTTCCAGCTTGCCTATCTTCTTTTCAACGGCAGCCTTCAAACCTGGAGTTACCTCAATATTTCGTCCTGTTATGGTATAACGCATAATCACCAACTCCTTTACTTGAGATAGTGACATTATAACATATTTAGTATAAAATTACAATCAGATCCTATAAATTGCCTAACAATTTATCTTAATTTTTTATAAAAATAATCTTCAAACCATGTGGATAAGTATTGAATTACTAATAGAAACCATTCAAAAATGTCAAGAGTAAACCATGTATTTTCTCCCGAAATACGCAAGTTTATTAGAAGTGTACAAAAATAAAATTTATGTTAAGGCCAGGTAAAGTTTGAAAGCAAAAACTTATAAACCTGTGGATAATGTGGATAAGTCGGTGTATAACTAAATTTTGCCTTAAAATGGACAAACTGGGATGTGGATAACTTTGGGGGTAATGTGCATAAACTTCTGGGGATAATGTGGACAGGTAAAAAATCGAACACATTTTTTGTGCAATGTGCTTGGTTGACCATAAGTATGGACAGAATACTAAGCTGAAGCGGCTTTGTTTAAAGAAAAAGGACAACCGCCTCCTATTAGGAGACGAGTTGTCCTGAAGCGATAAGATATCCATGCCTGATATCGTATGCCAGCCGATTGGGATATCTTAATACTTAACAAATGCAGCCGGTTAGATCGTGTATATAGCCAGGTACCGTATCCGGACATATATCCAATGCGGCGGCTAACTCACCAAAGAGTAATCTTCGGGCATTGTTAACACCATCTTTTTCACGGATATTTAAAACCCTCCCTTTACTTTTTCGGGATTGTTCCATCTGCGTTATTTCCTTGATCATTGCAGCTAATTCTGTACAACTTCCGGATTGGAATATCTGTTTGTAAATTTGAGGGCGCTCTTTGTCATTCTTATATCCCCTGCACTTGACATAGGGCCAGGATAATATGAAGTTTTGCGCCTCGCCTTTTGTCATAATATCACGCATCATTACTTTGTTCGTGTCTACAGGAATGCTGATTGTCCTGTTAGACTCAAACTTTGGAATTAAACGGTAATATAATTTGTCATTATCTGAGAAGTCGGTCTTTGATATAGCATCCACCCGGCAGACGCCTACGGTTCCATAAAATATAAAATCTCCTTTTTTAAACAGGTTACCACCTTTCTGAACAGATTCTGCTCAATCATTTAACGGGTATTGTTTAATGGTGCGTATTTTTCTATACAGGACCGTCAGGCCTTTTTCTTAACTAATACTATGCTGCGCAGACATTAACGGCCTGCAGACCGCGATTGCCGTTGGTAATGTCAAAGGTTACGGATGCACCGTCCTCTAATGACTTAAAACCATCGGAAGCGATTCCTGAAAAATGAACAAATATGTCCTCGCCATTTTCTGCATTAGTGATAAAACCAAATCCTTTTTGTGAGTTAAACCATTTAACTGTACCTTTATTCATGAAAGATACCTCCTGATATTTTATTATACCTTTTGATAAAATAAAAAAATCACATATTTTTGTAAACCATCATAGGAATAATGACTTACAAAAACATGTGAAATCAGAATCTTATAAAAAATATAAATTTAGTATACCCTTGTTTTGAGTCATTGTCAAGATAAGTAATAAATTGTTTGTGAATGAATTAAATAGGGGATCAAAGGGAAGGAGTATGTAAAAAGAGGATGGGATGGGACCGCACCCGCGTAGATTCATGTTATTTTATATCATGTTATACGGTCCCGGGAGGCACAGAAAAGTGACACGGAAACTGGAAAACCTTGTAATACCGTTGATTTTATGTCCAAAATGTTAATTTTTCATTAACCCGTTGAATAAATTCCTTCCAAGTGCTACAATAAGTAAGATTGTATCATAGGCGGAGTATTTGCAGTATTTTATCTGGAAAGCCCCATAGCGGGCATTGTGGAAAGATAAGGAATAAACTGGAATCAGAGGGCAGATAATATAAGTACTGCGATGCAGTACCGGGCATGGACACAGCTGTGCCTGCAAATGCTGCACATACAGGCGCTGGTTGAAAATTAGTTTCTATTATATAAGGAAGAAGTTAGGAGAGTATACCATGAACGTAATTGAAAAGGTGTTCGGGACTCACAGTGAAAGAGAACTGAAGATGATAAGGCCAATCGTGGCAAAGATTGAAAGCATGCGTACTGACATGATGGCCAAGTCAGATGAGGAACTGCGCGACCAGACCAGGATCTTTAAAGAAAGGCTGGCTGAGGGAGCCACACTGGATGACATTTTGCCGGAGGCATTTGCCACTGTTCGGGAAGCGGCAAGAAGAACCCTGAATATGGAGCATTTCCCTGTACAGCTGATTGGTGGTATTGTTCTTCACCAGGGCCGTATTGCCGAGATGCGTACAGGTGAAGGTAAGACGCTGGTTTCCACCTGTCCTGCCTATCTGAATGCGTTAAAGGGCAAGGGCGTGCAGATCGTTACGGTCAATGACTACCTGGCAAAGCGTGATGCCGAGTGGATGGGCCAGGTACACCGTTTCCTGGGACTGAGCGTAGGCGTAGTGCTTAACGACATGAACAGCGAGGACCGCAGGGCGGCATATGCCTGCGATGTTACCTATGTTACCAATAATGAACTGGGATTTGACTATCTGCGTGACAACATGTCCATTTACAAGGAGCAGCTGGTTTTAAGGGATCTGGACTACTGTATCATTGATGAGGTTGACTCCGTATTGATTGATGAGGCCAGGACTCCTCTGATCATTTCCGGTCAGAGCGGCAAGTCCACCAAGCTGTATGAGGTCTGCGATGTGCTGGCCCGCCAGCTGGAGCGCGGCACTGTTTCCAAGGAGTTTTCCAAGATTGATGCCATTATGGGCGAGGAGATCGAGGAGACAGGCGACTTTGTTGTGGATGAGAAGGATAAGGTTGTGAACCTGACCGAGCAGGGCGTAAAGAAAGTGGAGGAATATTTCCACATCGAGAACCTGGCTGATCCCGAGAACCTGGAGATCCAGCATAATATCATTCTGGCACTGCGCGCCAACAACCTGATGTTCCGTGATAAGGACTATGTTGTAAAGGATGATGAAGTTCTTATTGTAGATGAGTTTACAGGCCGTATCATGCCGGGCCGCCGCTATTCAGACGGTCTTCACCAGGCCATCGAAGCCAAGGAGCATGTGAATGTGCGCCGTGAGAGCCGTACACTGGCTACTGTTACGTTCCAGAACTTCTTTAATAAATACACCAAGAAGTCAGGTATGACTGGTACTGCCCAGACCGAGGAGAAGGAGTTCCGTAACATCTATGCCATGGATGTTATCGTCATCCCCACCAACCGTCCTATGGTCCGTAAGGATATGGAGGATGCGGTATACAAGACCAAAAAGGAAAAATATAAAGCAGTGGTTGAGGAAGTTGCAAAGGCGTATGAAAAGGGCCAGCCGGTGCTGGTTGGTACCATTGCCATTGAGACTTCCGAGTTGCTTAGCAAGATGCTGAACAAGCGCGGCATCCAGCATAAGGTGCTGAACGCCAAGTTCCATGAACTGGAGGCTGAGATCGTAGCAGATGCCGGTATCCACGGATCCGTGACCATTGCCACCAATATGGCGGGCCGTGGTACGGATATTAAGCTGGATGAGGAAGCCAAGGAACTGGGCGGCCTTAAGATCATCGGTACGGAGCGCCATGAGTCCCGCCGTATTGACAACCAGCTGCGCGGCCGTTCCGGACGTCAGGGAGATCCCGGTGAATCCAGATTCTATCTGTCGCTGGAAGATGACCTTTTAAGGCTCTTTGGATCAGACAGGCTGATGGCCATGTTTGAGGCCATGGGTGTACCGGAAGGCGAGCAGATCGAGCACAAGATGCTTTCCAATGCAATTGAGAAAGCACAGATGAAGATAGAGAGCAACAACTTTGGTATCCGCGAGCAGCTGCTTAAGTTCGATGAAGTGAATAATGAGCAGCGTGAGGTTATCTATGCTGAGCGCCGCAAGGTACTGGACGGCGACAACATGCGCGACCTGATCCTTAAGATGATCACGGACACGGTGGAGAATGCGGTTGATATGTCTATTTCCGATGATCAGTCACCGGACAAATGGGACCTGAAAGAACTGAATAACCTTCTTCTTCCGGTGATTCCGCTGAAGCCGGTCATTTTAAATGATGATCAGAAGAAATCCATGAAGAAGAATGAGTTAAAGCATAACCTGAAGGAAGAAGCCATTAAGCTTTACGAAACAAAAGAGGCTGAATTCCCGGAGCCGGAGCAGATCCGTGAGATCGAGCGCGTGGTCCTGTTAAAGGTGATCGACAACAAGTGGATGGCCCACCTGGATGATATGGACGCGCTGCGTGAGGGCATTGGCCTTCAGGCTTACGGCCAGAGAGATCCGGTGGTGGAGTACAAGATGCAGGGCTATGAGATGTACGAGTCCATGATGGCATCCATCCAGGAGGATACGGTGCGTATCCTGTTCCACATCAGGGTGGAGCAGAAGGTAGAGCGTGAGCAGGCTGCCAAGGTAACGGGCACCAACAAGGATACTTCCCTGGCAAGCGCTCCAAAGAAGCGGGCCGAGCAGAAGATCTACCCCAATGATCCGTGCCCATGCGGTTCCGGCAAGAAATATAAGCAGTGTCACGGAAGGATCAAATAAAGACCGAAATGAAGGAATACAGATTCAGATATCAAATAATAATATGAAAGTGGGTGAAGCTGTGGTAGAGTTAGATAATTTTAAATATACGTTATCAACGTATGACAAACCATTAGTGGAAGTGAGGGATTCACTTTGACCTGGATAATAAGGTCAGACGAATCGATGAATTAGATAAATCCATGGAAGAGCCCGGATTTTGGGATAATCCTGAGAAATCCACCAGAATGGTGCGGGAAGCCAAGAATCTGAAGGACGAAGTGGAGACATTCAGGGAACTGGAGCAGGAGTATGACGATATCCAGGTCATGATACAGATGGGATATGAGGAAAATGACGCGTCCCTGATCCCTGAAATTGAGGAAATGCTCAGTCATTTTGCAGAGACCCTGGAGAAGATGCGCATGAAGCTGCTTCTCTCCGGCGAATACGATGCCAACAACGCCATCCTGCGCCTGAACGCGGGGGCGGGCGGCACGGAGTCCTGCGACTGGTGCAGCATGCTGTACCGGATGTACTGCCGGTGGGCAGAGAAAAAAGGCTTTAAGACAGAGGTGCTTGACTTCCTGGACGGAGACGAGGCCGGCATTAAATCCGTTACCGTACAGATCAACGGAGAGAATGCCTATGGTTATCTGCGCTCTGAACACGGAGTGCACCGCCTGGTGCGTATTTCACCCTTTAACGCGGCGGGCAAGCGCCAGACATCCTTTGTGTCCTGCGATATCATGCCGGACATTGAGGAGGATATTGATATAGAGATTAATCCGGATGATATCCGTATTGATACCTACCGCTCCAGCGGCGCAGGCGGACAGCACATCAACAAGACTTCTTCTGCGATCCGTATCACCCATTTTCCCACGGGAACTGTGGTGACCTGCCAGAATGAGCGTTCCCAGTTCCAGAACAAGGATAAGGCCATGCAGATGCTGAAATCCAAGCTGTTTATGCTTAAACAGGAGGAACAGGCGGCCAAGGCAGCCGGGATCCGCGGTGATGTGAAGGAGAATGGCTGGGGAAGCCAGATCCGCTCCTATGTGCTCCAGCCGTATACCATGGTCAAGGATCACCGGACCGGGGAGGAGAGCGGCAATGTAGATGCTGTGCTGGACGGAGGGCTGGATCCCTTTATCAGCGCATACCTGCGTTGGATGAGCCTGGGGTGCCCGAATAAGAATGATGTGCCGGAAGACTGATATCATGTGCAGGAATAGGGCGGCGGTCCCATGTTGAAGAAGAATCATAATAAGCAGCCATGTCAGAGCGGTGTACGCCCTGTCTGGCTGCTTTTTAACGTTTCCTCCTTCTTGTGCGGGAGAAAATACAGGAAAGTAGTTGCATTTAAAAGAAAAGTATGCTAATATCTTCCTCATGAGTACAGATGTATTCCTAATACGGACATAAATGCTGACCTATGAAAGGATTGGAGAATGGAAGATAAAAGCAAATACTTTGTGGTAAAGCAGAAGGCAGTGCCGGAGGTCCTCTTAAAAGTAGTGGAGGCGAAAAAGCTCCTGGAAACAGAGCGCGCCATTACAGTGCAGGAGGCAACGGATAAGGTGGGAATCAGCCGCAGTTCCTTTTATAAATATAAGGACGATATTTTCCCCTTTTATGATAATACCAAAGGCAAGACCATTACACTGGTGGTGCAGATGGATGACGAGCAGGGGCTGCTCAGTGACCTTCTTCATGTGGTAGCGGTGTACAGGGCTAATATCCTGACCATTCACCAGAGTATTCCGGTTAACGGTGTGGCGACCCTTACTCTCAGTGTGGAGGTTAGGGACAACACAGGCAATGTGTCCAGCATGATCGATGAGCTGGAGGTCCTGGATGGAATCCACTATGTAAAGATACTTGCAAGAGAATAGAGATGCCTTAAGGGCAAAGATGAAGTTTGAGACGCGTCCGGGCAGGGACCTGGAAAATAAAACACAGGGAGTGTAAGGATTATGATCAAGATAGCAATTATGGGTTATGGAACCATTGGTTCCGGCGTGGCAGAGGTGCTGGAGCAGAACAGGGATGTGATCGCAAAGCAGGCGGGGCAGGAGGTGGAGTTAAAATATGTCCTGGATCTGAGGGAATTTCCCGACAGCCCGGTGGCGGACAGGATCGTCCATGATTTTAAGGTGATCGAACAGGACGAGGAGATCAACATCGTGGTGGAGACCATGGGCGGTCTGAATCCCGCCTATCCTTTTGTAAAAGCCTGCCTTTTGGCCGGCAAGCATGTGGCCACCTCCAACAAGGCGCTGGTGGCTGCTTACGGCACAGAGCTTCTGGCCGTTGCACGGGAGAAGGGCGTGAATTTCCTGTTTGAGGCCAGTGTAGGCGGAGGAATCCCCATTATAAGGCCCTTATACCGCTGTCTGATGGGGGAACGGATCGAGGAAATTACAGGTATTTTAAACGGAACCACCAACTTTATTCTTACCAAGATGGATAAAGAGGGTGAATCCTTTGAGAACGCCCTGAAGGAAGCGCAGAACCTGGGATATGCGGAGCGCAACCCGGAGGCTGACGTGGAAGGACATGACACCTGCCGAAAGATTGCCATTCTGACAGCCATGGCAACTGGACGGGAAGTGAACTTTGAGGATATTTATACGGAGGGGATTACCAGGATCACGGATATTGATTTCAAATATGCGGAAAAGATGGGGACCTCGGTGAAGCTTTTTGGCTCCAGCCGTATGGCGGGAGGCAAGGTTAATGCCTTTGTTGCTCCGGTGATGATCCAGAAGAATAATCCCCTGTATTCTGTCAATGATGTGTTTAACGGGATCATGGTAAAGGGAAATATGCTGGGAACCTCCATGTTCTATGGAAGCGGGGCAGGAAAGCTTCCAACAGCCAGCGCGGTTGTGGCGGACATCATTGAGGCTGCCCAAAACCTGGAGCGCAGCCTGGCCGTGGGCTGGAGCAGTGAAAAACAGGCCATCGAGTCCATGGACCTTGCCAGGTTCCGCTATTTTGTCCGGGTAGCAGGCTCTTACCGCAATAAGGAAGAGGATATCAAGCGCATCTTCGGCAAGGTGGAGGTCGTGGAGCTTTACGGCATGGATGAATTTGCTGTGCTCACTGCTGAGATGAGTGAGGGCGAGTTCAAGGCAGCTGCCGTGGCCTACGACAGTGCGGAGCAGGCGCGCTCTGATTACGGAATCAAGCAGATGATCCGGGCCATGATATAATACCGCGTGGAGCAATACCGCGTGGGACAATACCGCATAGTGCGATGCAATGCGGGCCGGCCGGAGATTATGCTTTAGAGGAAAGGACTTCATGGAAACACTGATTCAATGGATCACAAGGCAGGGGATTCCCTGCCTGTTTCAGCTTATAACAGGATTATACTGCCCGGGATGCGGAGGCACCAGGGCGGTGAGGGCGCTGCTTCATGGGAATCTGAGGATGAGTTTTCAGTATCATCCCCTGATTCTTTACGCTGTGCTGGTCCTCACCGTGGAACTTATCAGCTTTGCCCTGTCCAGGGCATTAAAAAACCCCAGATGGTATCTGGGGCATGAGACGCTGTTTGTGTACATTGCGGCAGGGATTGTGGTGGTAAACTGGATCTATAAAAATGTGATGCTGGTATTCTTTGGCATCGACCTGCTGCCGCTGTGGAGTTAGCGGTCTGTCCTGCCGGTTCCTTAAAAATGGATCCAGGAGGAACCGCCTGACAAGTGCATCTGCTGGTTGAGCTGCTGCTGCAGGTAGTTGATGTACTCATTGAATTTAGGTCCCAGTTCAGGGTCGCTGAGGACTTCGTAATAGCGGAGCAGCAGATAGAAAAAGAAAAAGGTCAGGGCAATGGCAATGGCGCTCAGCACAAGGCCCGCGATGGCCCGGGCGCTGAAATCCTTTTTACCGCTCACATCCGCGTTCCTGGACATGAAAGCCAAGACGATCCCAAGTACGCCGCAGATCAGGCCGGTAGAGGAATTGCTGCTGCTGATCAGGGAAGCCGGAAAATAAAAGAGGCTGCAGATCAGGCCTGTGATGCCTGCAATCATGGAACAGGTAGCCAGACGCTCAGCGGAAGTTGAATTCTTCTGCTGGTTATTTGCATTGGGCTTTCGCTTATTTAAAGTATTATTCATCATTCTGAACAAATGCCTTTCTGTAAATTCTTACGGTCATATTCTAATTGTTATCCTGCTTATTTTATCACGAAATGCCCCACCTGTCCAGATGAAGACAATTCCATTGTAAGAGAACTTGCATAAGAAGACCCAATGCACTATAATAAAACAGTTAGATTACAGATATGTGAGGTTGATCCATGGATATTATTAAGAAACTGGCGGAAGAACTAAATATCGGCCGCCATCAGGCAGAAGCGGCTGTGAAGCTGATCGATGAAGGAAATACCATTCCCTTTATCGCAAGGTACCGCAAGGAGGTTACCGGCTCCCTGAATGATGAGGTGCTGCGTAATCTGGATGAGCGGCTGAGATATCTGCGCAACCTGGAGGAACGGAAAGCCCAGGTGATTGCATCTATCTCCGAACAGGAAAAGCTCACTCCTGAGCTGGAGCTTAAGATAAAAGAAGCACAGACCCTGGTGGCTGTGGAGGATCTATACAGGCCCTATAAGCCAAAACGCCGTACCAGAGCCATGATCGCAAAGGAAAAGGGCCTGGAACCACTGGCGGACACCATCAGCTTACAGATGACAAAGGAACCCCTGGAACTTGTGGCTGCCGCCTACATTTCAGAGGATAAGGGCGTGCTTTCGGCAGCGGATGCCATTCAGGGGGCCAAGGATATTCTGGCCGAGCGCATTTCGGACAACGCGGAGTACCGCACTTATATCAGGAATGCCACCATGAATAAGGGAGTGATCCAGTCCGCGGCCAAGGATGAGAAGGCCCAGTCCGTCTATGAGATGTACTATAACTACGAAGAGCCGGTGAAAAAATGCGCAGGGCACAGAATCCTTGCATTAAACAGGGGAGAGAATGAGAAGATCCTGACGGTGAAAATTGCTGCGCCTGAGGATCAGATCCTGATGTACCTTGAAAAGCAGACCATTGTCAGGGACAACCCCTATACCACTCCTTTGCTGAAGGAAGTGGCGTCTGACAGTTACGCAAGGCTTATCGGACCGTCCATTGAAAGGGAGATCCGCAGCGAGCTGACGGAACGTGCTGAGGAAGGGGCGATCAAGGTATTTGGAAAGAACCTGGAGCAGCTTCTCATGCAGCCTCCCATTGTGGGCCGTGTGGTCCTGGGGTGGGATCCTGCGTTCCGCACAGGCTGCAAGCTGGCCGTGGTGGACAGCACGGGGAAGGTGCTGGATACGGTCGTGATCTATCCCACCGCGCCCCAGAATAAGGTGGCGGAGGCCAAGAAGATCCTGAAGGATTTTATCCGAAAATACAACATTTCCCTGATCTCCGTTGGAAACGGAACCGCATCCAGGGAATCGGAACAGATCATCGTGGATCTTTTAAAGGAGATCAAGGAGCAGGTCCAGTATGTGATTGTCAATGAGGCAGGGGCTTCCGTCTATTCTGCAAGCAAGCTTGCCACAGAGGAGTTTCCGGCCTTTGATGTGGGACAGAGAAGTGCGGTTTCCATTGCAAGGCGCTTACAGGATCCGCTGTCCGAACTGGTGAAGATCGATCCCAAATCCATTGGCGTGGGACAGTACCAGCATGATATGAACCAGAAGCATCTGGGAGAAACCCTGGAAGGCGTTGTGGAGGACTGTGTGAACAAGGTGGGCGTGGACCTGAACACGGCGTCCGCTTCCCTGCTGGAATATGTTTCCGGAATTAACAAGACCCTGGCAAAGAATATTGTGGCTTACAGGGAGGAGAACGGTGCATTTAAGAACCGTAAGCAGCTTCTTAAGGTGGCCAAGCTGGGTCCCAAGGCATTTGAGCAGTGCGCAGGTTTTATGAGGATCGCAGGGGGAGAGAATCCTCTGGACGGTACCAGCGTGCATCCGGAGAGCTATGAGGTGGCGAAAAAGCTGCTTGAGACACTGGGATATGACCTGGCAGAACTGAACCAGGGCGGCCTTAAGGGAATCAGCAGGAAGATTACGGATTACAGGAAGATGGCAGAACGGCTGGAAGTGGGCGAGATCACCCTGCGGGATATTGCAGGGGAACTGGAAAAACCCGCAAGGGACCCCAGGGATGAGATGCCAAGGCCTATTCTCAGAAGCGACATTCTGGAGATGAAGGATCTGAAGCCGGGGATGGTGTTAAAAGGAACCGTGAGAAATGTAATTGATTTTGGCGCCTTTGTGGATATCGGTGTGCACCAGGATGGTCTGGTACATATCTCACAGATGACGGACAAATATATTAAACATCCTCTTGAGGCAGTGAGCGTGGGGGACATTGTGGATGTGAAGATCATCAGCGTGGACCTTGCCAAGAAGAGGATCGCCCTTACCATGAAAGGAATTTGACAATGATGGTGTATGAGACATGGAAACCGGAGGACACATATGAACTGGGGAGGAAAATGGGGCAGGAGGCCGTACCGGGCCAGATTGTCTGCTTAAACGGCGACCTGGGAGTGGGGAAGACTGTATTTACTCAGGGCTTTGCACAGGGCCTTGGAATTGATGAGCCGGTGAACAGCCCCACGTTTACCATTGTCCAGCAATATGATGAGGGCCGGCTTCCACTGTATCATTTTGATGTATACCGCATCGGGGATATCAGTGAGATGGATGAGATCGGATATGAGGACTGCTTTTTTGGGGAGGGAGTCTGCCTGATTGAGTGGTCCGGCCTGATCCGGGACATACTGCCCGATCATGTAACCCAGGTGACCATTGAGAAGGATCTGGAAAAGGGTTTTGATTACAGACGTATTCTGGTGGAGGAAAATTGATGAGAGTTTTAGGCATTGAGAGTTCATCTTTGGTGGCCAGTGTTGCTCTGGTGACCGATGACATTTTAACAGCTGAATATACCGTGGATTTTAAAAAGACCCATTCCCAGACCTTGCTTCCCATGCTGGATGAGATCGTAAAGCTTCTGGACCTGGACCTGGGCACCCTGGATGCCATTGCAGTGGCAGGCGGTCCGGGTTCCTTCACAGGTCTGCGCATCGGGGCGGCCACGGCGAAGGGATTGGGACTGGCCCTTAAAAAGCCTTTGATCCATGTTCCCACTGTAGACGCCATGGCATATAATATGTGGGGGGCAGCCGGCCTTGTGTGCCCTATTATGGATGCCAAGAGAAGCCAGGTGTACACCGGGCTGTACCGGACGGAGGATGGCCTGGAGGTGCTGATGGAACAGTGTCCCATGGATATGAGGGAGCTGGCCCGGCTTTTAAACCGGAAGGGTGAGAAGGTTATATTCCTGGGTGACGGAGTACCTGTGTATCAGAAAATCATTGAGGAGGAGATGCAGGTACCCTATGTATTTGCGCCGCCTCAGATGAACCGCCAGAGAGCGGCCTGCGTGGCTGCGTTGGGGATGGGGGCCCTTGGGGAAGATCCTGCGTATAAGGGCGCACATGTGGTAAGTCCGGAGGAATTTACACCGGAATATCTGAGAAAACCCCAGGCAGAGCGCCAGAGGGAGGCAGAGGCTTCTGAGCAGGGAGCGGCCAAAAAGCTGCCCGGAGATTATTAATGGGAGTGGAAGCATGGAATTGATTACAGGGGTACGCCCCATGATTGGGAAGGACATCGAGGAGGTGGCACGCCTGGAGCGGGTGTGTTTTTCAGAGTATTGGTCTGAAAACCTGATCCGTTCCGGTCTGGACAGCAGGCTGGACACTTATTTTGTGTATCAGGATCATGACCGGATTTTGGGATACTCCATTATCAGGGTTCTGGCGGACGAGGGAGAAATCCAGCGGATCGCCGTTTATCCCAATTACCGCAGGCAGGGGATCGCGAGGAAACTCATGGATGCCATGGTTTCATTTTCCAAAACCAGAGGCGTACGGGCCATTGCCCTGGAGGTACGGGAGAGCAATGAGGGAGCCAGAAAGCTTTATGAATCCTACGGTTTCCGGCAGGAGGCCGTGCGCAAGGGGTACTACCACAGCCCTCAGGAGGATGCGGTCATCATGTGGAATCGGGAAATTTGAAACAATTTCCACTTAAAATATGAATATTTTGTGTATATAATGAAGGGGAATCGGACATTCCTCTTCATTTTTTTCTTTAAGGCAGCAAGCACATGGCTTTATAGGCCGCGGCAGCTGGTTAGGTAAAGATTTAAGGGGATGGATGAAAGGACACGATGAAAGAGAAAGGCGAGGGTTCATATGAAGAGGTACAATAGAAACGGGCAGCTGGAGGCAGTCCTTTGCAACTGCTGCGGAAAGAAGCTGGTCGTGGAGCACGGGATCATCCGGGAAGGCTCCATTGGTATTGACCATGCATGGGATTATTTTTCTGAAAAAGATGGACAGATCCATCATTTTGATTTGTGTGAAGACTGTTATGATGAAATGATATCCGGATTTAAACTTCCGGTGGAAACAGAAGAGCAACTGGAATTACTATAAGTTTTTGTAAGGATTAAGTACGAAATCTTAGGCTTTCTTTATGCTTTTATTAAGCCTATTGCAACACTCCTCCTTTTTTGATATGTTGGGATCACAACAGGAAAATGCTGCCGGCAGGGCAGCACAAAGGAGGAGATGATTATGAAAAAAGGAGCCGGATGGATCTGCCTGCTTATGGCAGTTTTTGCGGCCGCAGGTCTCTTGGGCGGGTGTGCCGCAGGAGGACAGAAGGAAGCAGCGGCCACGGCAGCCCTTTCCGCCACAACGGTTTCGCCTGCCTATGATACGGCAGAAGCAGCGGAAACCTGGGCTGCCGCCGGCAGGGACAGCGGTTTCCCGGCCCCGGGACAAAAAATCGGGGAGGACAGCCGCCGGCCGGTACACAACACGGAGGAATACCGGTATTATCCGGAGAATCCCTTTATGTCCGTGGCCGATGCGCCGCTATCCACCTTTGGGGCGGATGTGGATACTGCATCCTACGCCAACATCCGCAGGATGATCCTGGATGGCGACCGGGTGCCTGAGGACGCGGTGCGGATCGAAGAAATGCTTAACTATTTTTACTATGACTATCCAAAACCCAAGGAAGGGGAGCCGTTTTCAGTTACCGCCAGGCTGGCCCAGTGCCCTTGGAATGACAAGCATGATCTGCTTCAGATCGGCCTTCAGGCTGAGAAGTTAGATGAAGGCACCATGCCAAAGTCCAACCTGGTTTTTTTGCTGGATGTATCCGGGTCCATGGAGGCGCCTGACAAGCTGGATCTTGTAAAACGGGCATTCCTGATGATGACGGAATATCTGAAAAGTGACGATACCATTTCCATAGTGACCTATGCCTCCGATGACAGGATCGTTTTGGACGGCGCTGCCGGTGAAGACAGGTTATCCATCATGACAGCCATTGAGAATCTCTCGGCCGGAGGCAGCACCCACGGTTCCAGGGGCATAGAGACAGCTTACCAGCTGGCGGAAAAGCATTATATTGAAGGCGGCAACAACCGGGTTATCCTTGCCACTGACGGAGACTTAAATGTGGGGATCACAAGCGAGGGCGGCCTGACACGGCTGATCAAGGACCAAAAGGACAGGGGTGTATTCCTGTCAGTTCTGGGATTTGGAACAGGCAATTTAAAAGACAACAAGATGGAAGCCATGGCAGATAACGGCAACGGACAATACTCCTATGTGGACAGTATTGCGGAGGCCAGAAAGGTTTTGGTGGAGGAAATGGGCGGCACCCTTTTTACGGTTGCCAAAGACGTGAAGTTCCAGGTGGAATTCAATCCCGCCAGGATTAAAGGATACCGTCTGATCGGCTATGAGAACCGGGTGATGGCAGACCAAGACTTTGAGGATGACACCAAGGACGGAGGAGAGATCGGGGCAGGACACAGGGTAACGGTTCTGTATGAACTGATCCCCGCTGACTCCAGGGAACTGATTCCGGAAACCAGCCTCAAATACCAGACGCGGCCCAAGGAGACATCCCAGGCGCCGGACACGGATACGCCGCCTGCCTATGACGATGAGTGGCTCACCATAAAGATCCGCTACAAACAGCCAGACCAGGACAGGAGCGACCTGTTGGAATATCCGGTAAAGGATGACAGCTTCCACACCCAGATGCCGGAGGATATGGTGTTTGCCTCCTGTGTGGCTGAAACAGGTCTTCTTTTGAAATCATCGGAATATGCATCCAATGCCTCTTACGCATCTGTGATCAGCAGGCTCCAGGATCTAAAACGTATAAAAGAAGATGACTACAGCAATGAATTTTTATATCTGGTAAAACGAGTTGCAGCTGCAGCCGATCAATCCCGGTAGGGAATCATATCATAGGATCCAGAGGTCCGGAGGTTTAATCCCGGGTCCTCTGGACTTTTTTATTTCCTATCTTCCATAACTTTTTCAGCCCTACTTGATTATTCCTAATAAAATGTGATATGATTTCCTGAGTTAATACGTATCAGAGCGTTCCAAAAATGGATTTTCATACACGCTCCAAGAAAAATGAGGAAATAATATGTTAGATATTTGTTTATTAGGAACCGGAGGCATGATGCCTCTTCCATACAGATGGCTTACCTCCATGATGGCCAGATGCGGGGGAAGCAATCTGCTCATAGACTGCGGTGAGGGAACCCAGATCGCACTGAAGGAGAAGGGATGGAGCCCGAAACCCATTGACATAATCTGTTTTACCCATTATCATGCGGACCATATCAGCGGCCTGCCGGGCCTGCTTCTTACCATGGGCAATGCTGAGCGCAGGGAACCCCTGACCATGATCGGGCCCAAGGGACTTGAGCGGGTGGTGACGGCTCTCAGGACCATAGCCCCGGAACTGCCTTTTCCATTGCAGTTCATAGAACTTACCGAGAACAGGGAACGCATGGAAATGGGCCCTTATGTGATAGATGCCTACCGGGTCAACCACAATGTGATCTGCTACGGCTATTCCATTACCATACCGAGAAAAGGACGTTTTGATGTGGAGCGGGCCAGAGCCCAGGACATTCCCCAGAAATTCTGGAACCGGCTGCAAAAGGGCGAGGAGATCGAGTATGAGGGGCGGCTTTTGACCCCGGATATGGTTCTGGGAGAAGAACGCAGGGGGCTTAAGGTTACCTACTGTACAGACACCAGACCGGTGCCGGTGATCGCCGAGTATGCCTCCATGGCAGATCTTTTTATATGCGAGGGAATGTACGGTGAAAAGGAAAAGGCGGTCAAGGCAAAGGAAAACAAGCATATGACATTTTATGAGGCCGCGGCCCTGGCCAAAGAGGCACAGCCAAAGCAGATGTGGCTCACCCATTACAGCCCGTCCCTGATCAAGCCGGAGGAGTATATGGATGAGGTGAGGAGCATTTTCCCCCGTGCCAAAGCGGCCAGGGATGGCTGGACCGCCGAACTGGAGTTTGATGAAGAATAATGTCCTATTATTGGAGATGGAAAAATGATGGATCATACATTAGAAGATATATTAATACTTGCAATTGAGAGTTCCTGTGATGAGACGGCTGCTTCTGTGGTGAAAAACGGAAGGACCGTGCTGTCCAATGTGATCTCATCCCAGATCAGCACCCATACCATATATGGAGGAGTGGTCCCTGAGATCGCCTCCAGGGAGCACATTAAGGCGATCAATTATGTGATCCAGCGGGCCCTGGCAGAGGCAGGCGTGACTTTGGAGGACCTGACCGCCATTGGGGTGACCTATGGACCCGGGCTGGTGGGAGCATTGCTGGTAGGGGTGGCAGAGTCTAAGGCCATTGCATACGCAGCCGGAAAGCCCTTGATCGGGGTTCACCACATCGAAGGCCATGTATCAGCCAATTTTATTGAGAATCAGGACCTGGAACCGCCCTTTGTGTGCCTGATCGTATCCGGAGGCCATACTCATCTTGTGATTGTAAAGGATTACGGGGAATTTGAAATTATCGGACGTACCAGGGATGATGCTGCCGGGGAAGCCTTTGACAAGGTGGCCAGGGCGGTTGGGCTGGGATATCCCGGCGGCCCTAAGGTGGACAAGGCAGCCAGGGAGGGAAATCCCCATGCCATGGAGTTTCCCCGTGGAAAGGTAGAGGGAGCGCCCTATGATTTCAGTTTCAGCGGCCTTAAGTCAGCTGTGTTGAACCACATTAATCACATGCGCATGACCGGGCAGGAGATATATGTGCCTGATCTGGCAGCCTCTTTCCAGAACTCCGTGGTGGAGTCCCTGGTAAGCAGGGGAATCCTGGCGGCCAGGGAATACGGCTACAATAAATTAGCCATAGCCGGGGGCGTTGCATCCAATACCGCTTTGAGAAGCGCCATGGCAGAGGCATGTGAAAGGGAAGGGATCCGGTTCTATCACCCGTCCCCTATTTATTGTACGGATAATGCCGCCATGATCGGCGTGGCTGCATATTATGAGTATCTGAAGGGAAATGTCTCAGGCTGGGATCTGAATGCGATTCCCAATCTTAAGCTTGGAGAACGGTAGGAGATATGAATAAGAAATATTGTACCGCTGTGGTGCTGGCAGCCGGAAAGGGAGCCAGAATGGGGACACAGACCGCAAAGCAATACCTGGAAATCGGGGGAAAGCCTGTGGTGGTCCATGCCCTTGAGGCATTTCAGGCTTCCCCTTTGATTGATGAGATCATCCTGATGACAGATGCGCAGCATGTTGGATACTGTTCAAGGGAAATGATCCCTGCGTATGAGCTGAGTAAGGTTTCCACCGTGGGGGCGGGGGGAAACGAACGGTATGAAAGTGTGTGGAAAGCGCTCTGCACCGTGATGGACCGGGATGAAAAGGAAGATGAGGGACTATGGGCAGACAGGAAAAACGGCTATGTATTCATACATGATGGAGCACGTCCCTTTGTGACAACGGATATCATTGCACGCGCTTATGAGGATGTATGCCGCTGGGATGCCTGTGTGGTGGGGATGCCTGTAAAGGATACCATCAAACGAGTGGATGAGAAGGGCTTTGTGGTGGACAGTCCCAACCGCAGCCTGATCTGGCAGGCCCAGACCCCTCAGGTATTTTCCGTACCCCTGATCACCAAAGCCTTTGAACGCCAGTTAAGGGAGGACTGCACCCATGTGACAGATGATGCCATGGTGGTGGAGGCGCAGATGGGGGTGAGGGTACACATGACAAACGGCAGTTATGAGAACATAAAGATCACCACTCCGGAAGACCTGCTCATAGCGGAAGCAATATTAAAGAAAAAAGATAAAAAAAGTGTTGACTTCTGTCGAAATACGTGATAGACTAATCAAGTTGCCGCTGAAGAGCAGCAAGACAAAAAACACTGACAAAAAAGTTTTTTGAGAAAAATCAAAAAAACACTTGACAAAACTGCTAAAGTCCTGTAATATTGAAAAGCACGTTTGGAGAGATATCGAAGTGGTCATAACGAGGCGGTCTTGAAAACCGTTTGTCCGCAAGGGCGCGTGGGTTCGAATCCCACTCTCTCCGCTGCAGACGGATTTGTGTGATTTGCCTGCGAGAATATAATATAATAAGTAACAAGATTCAACCAAGCAGAAGTACCCAAGAGGTTGAAGGGGCTCCCCTGGAAAGGGAGTAGGTCGTTAGTAGCGGCGCGAGGGTTCAAATCCCTCCTTCTGCGTTCGGCGTTTGAACGGGACAAGATAAGATCTGGTCCGGTCCAAGTGTCATGTACCTTTACAATTGAAGACTGAATAATACACAAACCCTGAAAATTCTAAAAACAAAAGGTCTGGTTTAGACCTTTGGATTTGAGAAAATTCGGAACAAAACCAAGTAATGAAGGTTAAAGATAACTATAGCCAAGCTAAGTAGTCTAAGACCAA
>Ga0129310_1000524_pt1 | contig 46082 bp, 57 predicted proteins | sample Go1ome_2_FD_94433 | JGI IMG/M metagenome (GOLD analysis project Ga0129310, IMG submission 94433) | Western lowland gorrila individual fecal microbial communities from Wisconsin, USA - Go1022A metagenome | ecosystem: Host-associated > Mammals > Digestive system > Large intestine > Fecal | place...
AGCGTAATCTACCTGTCCATTATTGAACCACAGACCATCTGCCTCGTATGTAGTTGCTGATCCACTTGCTTTAAATGGGATTCGTCCAAATGGTAATGTCTTCATTTTACTAATGTAACCGCCTGAAGTTCCTGCCGGTGTAGCATCTGCAACGGTGATATATCCAGAACCATCCAGATTGTATCCATTTGCTGTAGAACCATCATGCGTACCAGCAGTAATTTTAATTTTCTGAGTACCATTAGCATTTATCCAACCAGCAGTTCTTCTCCAAAGATTTCCCCACCAGTTTTCCATACCAAATACTTTAACGCCATTGGTTTGAGATTTGTCGCCCCAGAACATTCCTTTGGTATTCATAGTGCCCTGACCAATAGCACTTGAATTACTACTTGAGCATCTACCACTACCATAAATATTCTGAAGCTCTGTATTCTTAGCCATAAGAACCAGTAAGTCCTGAATAAGAAGTCTATCAGCCAATACCTCTGTATACCATCCATCACCGTTTGCAACTGCAAGATTGATTTCGGACTGTGCAGTATTATTTACGTAATTACTCTGTCCAGAAATAGAGCGAAGAACGCTACTGACATTTGAGCCGAAATAAATAGGTGTATAGAAATGCTCGATAACATTGTTATTCTTATCATAATTACACCAACAATCCCAATCGTCACCAAGAGGAATATCTGAGCAACGGAATTTATAAACCCCATTAACTACTTCTCTGTGAGTGTAGATTTTATTCCACTCCATCATAGCATTACCCATGAATGTGGTAGTTGCTACTTTAGAAGCAGCGCCATCAACAGTCTTAGTATAATCATCCGGATCGAGATATTCTGCAACTGTTCCATCGAATCTAAGCATACAAGGACGAGGCATGAATTTTTCGCCAGGAGTGCTAGGCCATCCACCATAGTTGAACTTACCAGTTGTGAAATTCATACCGGCTGCTTCAAAAGCTGCATTATCAACATCTGAAGGATATGTAACTCTGGTTGCAGGATTGTTATCTGAAATCGTCAAATCATATCCATACAAATATAAATACTTCTGAGCTAAAACCATTGCCCGATTTGCTTTGTTCCTATTGTATACACCCTGTGCAGTATAGGGGAATGCAGCATAATAGTAAGTTGTACCGATTACTACATCTGTATCGTAGATTTCGGTATTCTCTTTGATATCAGCTATCAATGTCCCATCAAATTCATCCTTGGGATAACTTCCGGCTTTCTTTCTAATAATTGCACCTGAAACTGTACATAATGTTTGGTTATTGATTACTGTATCGTTTGGCAATTCAGCAATAATCTTTACACGAGCCTTTGCTGTTGCTACGTCATAACTAGATATTGCTTTAAACCCAAGCATATTAGAAGGTTCAATTCCTCCAAACATGTGTCTATTTTTACCATAGATCAGATCTTCTTCTGCCATTTTGAAATCTCCTTTCGTTTTTATAACTAAATAATTGTGAGTGTACTTGATATTGTTCTACCGTCTGTAGAGAATGTCTTTACCAATGTGGCTATGATAGAACCGTTAGAATCTTTCAGTGTTGATGTACATTTTGTGAATTCTTCGGTAAATACTTTCTCTAAAACGGTTCCGTTTTCATCTGTCGTTGTTATGGTTGTTCCATCATCCGAAAATATTTTTGTTCCGGATGGTAATCCATTAACAAGGATGCTTTCTATATTTGCTTTATCGATTTGATTCTGCAAATTGCCTGCTGCATCGGTACTCAATTGTCCTTTCATGGAATTAAACCAATCGAGGAATGTTGCTTGCTCACTCTTTGTCCATTCTGTTAATACTGCTGCTGCCGCTTCCATATTATTCTTTAAAATCTGATAATCGGCATCAAAGTCGGCTGTTTCAGAAGCTACAAACTGATCGAGTTCGTCTTCCCACTGACCAAGAAGTTCACTCAAAGAAATTGTTTGCATTAATCCTGTAATAAATGGCGTTTCTTCTGAACCGACTACATTTGTGATATCGGCTTGCGTAATTTCTGTCGACCCTGCTTTACGATAGATATAGCAAAGAGCATACTGATATACATTTCCACTCTTTGATAAGGTAGGATTAACAGGTTCGCTAGATGGCGTTCCTTTAATCGGTTTAATAAAATTATCTCGGACTTCATTCAACGTATTCACTTCAATAACAATCGCATCGATTCTATCCAAAAGAACTTCCGATTCTTCACAAGTTACTGGTAAAATAGCATCATTCTTTGTCCAGGTATGATTGAACCATGCTTTTCCAATACCAACATTTACAATGTTTCCGGTATCAGCTTTTACAACAAAACCAGTTCCAATAGATGCAAAAATACCGTCATTAATAATTCCATCGAACATCTCTGACATTTGAATCGCATCATATTTTCTATCGCCTAGACTGTTATAAAATCCACAAGTAACGCTACTCTCCAATTCTGGATTTGTTATCTTGCTCATTAAATATCATCTCCTTCCCCGTCTTTTTGGATTGTTTTAAACGTAGGATACATAGAGATTCCGCTTTCGCTCTGAGACATTACAAACTCAGAAATACAAGCTTGTCCCTCGTGTCCATATTCATTTGCAATCTGGACAATATCTCCTATGAAGAAATCCTCTCCATATTTGAACATTCTCGTTGCTTCAACTTCTCCCTCAAACGAAACCACTTCCTTATACTCCGATAAATTATCAGTTCCTCTCTGTTCTAACTGTTCGTAATACTCGGCATCTGTCAGAGTTTGTCCGTCACCAATATCTGAAGAAATATCGCGAGCATCTGTAAACAGTTCTCGTCTAGTCAATCCACTATGACTTCCAACAGTTTTTGTCTTTCGAGCAGCACCTTCTCCTTCACCAGCAACAAGTGTTACATTCTTCATAACTTTGTTGGATTCCAGATAATTGCTATTTATGATGTTTTCGAAATCGGGGGAAAATATAACATATGGATTATCTGACTGTTCATACGAACGGTCTTCTCCACAATAAAGTGAAAATTCGAATTGATTAGAATCGTTTAAAACAATCTTAAAGCCGATATTATTCTTTTCGCATAATGTCTGAATGACATCATATAAATTATCACCGGTATACTGAGTATCAATTGTAAGTCCGGTAATTCGAGGATCAATGTTTTCGACAAATATAAAATTGTCAATTCTTCTTTCGGAAATCTCAGGAGAAATGATACATTCATTTATTAGGGTGTGAATAGCATCTTGGAGTAATCCTTTTAATACTCTCTGACCCCATATAATCCTTCTATCCAGAATAGATTCTAATGAACGTCCGGATACAATGAGTTTGTTTCCTTCCTCTACGTCTGATACGATATTGATTCCTTCAATAATCATCATATGTTCCGAATCTGCGTTCCATAGATAGTAATCTTTCCTCAAGTATTCCAGTAATCTCTTATCCATAGACATATATAACTCAAAGTCACCAGCTTCGTCATAGCGGTCTGTCCAAATAAGAGATTCAAATTCATCTACAACGGCGACAGATTCGAAATTTGTATTTAATACATAAATTTCCATAATCTTTATACCCCATCATATATAATTTTGTTCTCCATACGGAACTGAAGATTACTGCTACCTGTCTCAGCAGAATAAGCAAAGATATTATCACCTTTTGCTAATGTAAACCAATTGCAACCTCGTTTTAAACAGTTGAGAATGTTGGTAATCCTACCATTTCTAAGTAGGGTGATTCCTTTCTGACCTTTAGTTGTCGTAATAGTAATCGTATCACCTGCAATAATTCCAGAACCAGTTAAAGCTTTCAATCTATCAGTATCGATAGTCATTTTCTCTCTTGTTCCGGTATTGTAAATGGTGATATTTGACGCTTCACCGATTGCATGAATACTAATGGTCAATCCGATTTCTGAATCGCCACGATAAGTAATGACATTCTCTGTCTGATTCATGATGATGCCAAACTCCAATAATGGTTCTGTTAAAGAATTGTTCTCAAAAGGGAACTCAAAGACTGCTTGGACACCATAGAATACGGTTTCGTTTATTCCGTCTTCTCCTGCTGAATAAAAATAAGGGTCCGGACATATGATTGAAATGGTACATCCTTCTCCCTTTGCGTCAAATATAGTTGGTTCATTCGTTTCCGGATAACCGACAGTAGAAACAATACGATTATCTGTCTCAATAAGAAGTGTAAGATTCTTTTTCAACGGAAAATATTTATATGTTTTCTGTCGAATGTCCTCAATAGATTCCGTAAAGGTCTCTGTAAATTGCAATTTAAGAACAATATTTCTCTGACTAGACCTAGCTGAGTTAAATAATGAACCATCATTTGTTGATACCTCCGTCGTGTTAATATTCGCTGGCGAAGGTCCTAATCCATCGATAGACTTGATGATGAAGCCAGATTTCTCTGGCCTCGTCAATTCAAGTTTTATACTATCGCCCAAGTAGTTTGTCACTGTAACTGATTTAATCATGTTAATGCCTCTTTCATTGCCGAAAACTGATTCTTCGTCTGTCGATAAATCTCGATACGAGAAAGAGCCTTAGGCGAATAGTTATTTTGTGTAAATGTGAACGTGTTACCTGTAGAACCATTAACTCCATTTTGATTTTCTTCAATGGAATTTGTTCTACGACTTGTAATTCCACTACCAGCAGCAATTGCCTGTTCACGCGTGAACATAGTATCTAAGCGCATAGCTTCCTTTTCGACCGCTGATAAATCTAATACCGGACGAATCGTAGGCTGTGTATCCATGTCCGAATCAATCCAATCAGCAATAGCTGACACAGCGGATGTTAATCCAGATTTAGCCATGGATGCCATATTTCTACTTGCATCGTATGCTCTCTTTCCATAATTAGCGATTGCCATTACGAAACCAACGCCAAAGAAATCACCAATGGAATAACCAACTTTTGAAGGAGAATTAATATCCAGTTCTGCCTTAGCCGCATCAGATGCTGCTTTAGCCATTTCTGCTGCTTTTCGTGCTGCAGATTCAATGTTGTCGGCAATACCATTGATAAATCCCTGTACGAGATATGCACCTGTATTGTAGAAATCGGTATACTTGTTCTTCATAGCAGTAATAGCACCACTAATAGATAGAGTACAAGTCGATTTAACTGTAGGATCTTTAATCTTCATACCATTGATTAAGTATGTAAACATCATGGAACCTACGTTGTAATAATTAACATATTTGTTGCTCAGTTCTGTAATCAACGCATTTGACAATGTTGTCATGTTAGTAACACATGTCGGCTGATTTGCTGTAATTGCGCTTGCTACGTAACTCATCATTGTAGAAACCGCTGTGGTTACCTGTACCGATGAATTTACAAAAGCGTTCATAAACTCTGTAATTCCAGTGTTACCAAGAGTTAACAAGGATTTTCCAAAGCTAGACATACCTGTTGTATCCAGGGTATTCATACTATTTGCAAGAGCAACCAGATTACCAGTCTCCAGAATGACACTGGCTAATTGTGCCGTATTTATTCCTGAAATATAAGAATAATACGAAGCAAAGTACGATCCGAAGGTACGCATATCACTACCAAAATCAGATAAAGTCATGTCATCAGAGAACCAACCACCCTCTTTTGGTAAGCTTTTTTGAAGTTCAACAATGGAATTTGCAGCGTTTGTTGTTGTGGTTACAATTCCAGCATCAACATTCTTCATATAATCCGAATAAGTAGCAAAGTTCTGACCAAATGATACTAAACTTGCCCCGAATGTTGCCATGTCATTGTCACCGGTAAACCAACTTACTAATCCTCCACTGTTAGGTAAATTATTAGCTAGTTCGGCTAATGATTGTGCTGCTACCGTTGAATTTGTAATTGCATTGGAATCTAATCCGGCTACAGATAAAGAATATGATTTTAAAGCTTCTCCAAATGGAACTAACTGCTGACCAAATGCAGTCATATCATTCTCTCCAGCGAACCAACCTGCTAAACCACCAGAGTTAGGAAGTTTAGAAGCCAACTCAGCCAAAGACATAGCTGCTGTTGCTGATGCTGTAACTGCTTCGGCATCAATTCCTTTAATAGCTTCAGAGTATTCTTTCATACTCGCACCAAACGGTACTAATTCCTCTGCGAATGCGGCAAGACTATTCTCACCTGTAAATTGAGCAATCAAACCACCAGAATTTGGAAGTTTAGAAGCGAATTCCGCTAATGCTAATGCGGCTGTAGCGGATTCTGCTACAAGATTTGCATCGATACCAGCAATTGCATTTGCATATGCTTTCATACTCTCACCGAATGGTACAAGTTCCGCTGCAAATGTTGCCATTGAGCTACCGCCTGTTAACCAAGAAGTAAGACCCTCTAACAAATTAGCTGCTGTGAGAATAAGAATTGTTTGGGCTAAAGCATTTACACCCTCTAACATAGCCGGATCAATTGCTTTTGCACCATCAATAAATGGCTGAATATTAGTCATAAAGGCTGATAAATCAGTTCCAATTGCTGGAAGTGAACTTGAAACTCCTTCCATGATACCGCCTACAATTCCACCAATAAACTGTCCGATTGCATTTCCGACCAGCTGCATAAAGTTTCCACCTTCACCAACTAACCATGCCAATCCAGGAAGTTGAGCCAAGGCACCAACCGCTGCAAGAACTAATGCTAATTCAGCAATAACTGCACCCATACCGAGTACACCTACCATAGCACCAGGTACCAAAGTTGCAACCGCTGCAAGAGCTGCCATAACTGCTGCTAATATACCGACACCAACAATACCCTTCAACAAAGCATCTGTATCAATGCTTGCTAATGCATCCACAACACCCTGGAAGAATGCCATGAGTACATTGACCGCCGCAACAATCAATTGTGGCAAATTATTGGCGAATTCATTTAAGACACCAATAAAGAACTGCATAATCAGTTTTACGATTGTCGGTCCATGAGAAACTAAAGCTTCCAGAACACCTACAATCAGAGCTAACAAACCTTCTGCTAATGCTGGTACACATTCGACAAGTACATCGATTAACGTATGTACCAGAACAACTGCTGCTTCACCAATCTTAGGTGCTCCGTCTATAATTACTTGACAGAGAGCTATTAGTGCTTCTCCGATTTTTGCTACAACTGCCGGTATTAGGGCTGCAATGCCAGTAATGATAACTGTAAGACCTGCTACGATAGCTGTTGCTCCACCTGTAACGGCTACTGCTAAAGCTGTTAAACCAGTTGCGATTGCCGTTAATCCAACCCCGATCAATAGCATACCAGCGCCGAATCCAACAATTCCAACACCGATTAATGCGATAGCACCTGCAAGACCGAGAATTGCAGGTACCAAACCACTTAGCACTCCTCCAGCAACACCAAGAATAATAAATACTCCGGCTAATGCTCCGAGAGCTTTTACAATACTTTCTAATGGCATAGCTCCAAGAACAGATAATACTGGAGTTAATGCCAATAATGCAGCAGATACAACCATAAGTGCTGCTGCTCCACCTAAACATCCTTTCATACTATTTAGCATCAATGAGATTTCCAATAACAATACACCAATACCAATTAAGCCTTGTAAAAGTGTTTCGATATTCATGCTACCGAACTCTGCCAATACTTTTGAAAGAATGGTAATACTTGCGGCTACAAGGACCATGGCCGCTCCAGCTGCTAACATTGAAGCTGCATTCGTTGCAAATTTGCTTAGAATCACCATTGCTCCAACCATACTACCCATCAATCCAACAATTCCGAGCAAACCTTTTCCGATTGTTTCTAAATCTAAGGTTCCTAAGTCTTTTAAGACATTTGATAGTATCACAATTGCAGAAGAAATAATAACCATAGAGGTCGCACCCTTCACACCATCTTTCGCAAACTTGCTAACAATAACCATTGCTCCAACAAGGGTTCCCATCAGACTTACAACGCTTAAAATGCCTTTTCCAATGGTAGCCATATCTAATGTACCTACATCTTTTAATACCGATGCTAATACTTTTACAGCTGCTGATAAAATCAACATTGAAGTTGCGCCTTTTACACCGTTTTGTGCAAAGTTACTTAGAATTACCATAGAACCAACCAATGTTCCCATTAGTCCAAGCACACCAAGTAAACCTTTACCTATTTCTGTAAGACTTAACGAACTAATATCGACTAAGACATCCGATAAAAGTTTTAATGCCGCCGCCAGAATAACCATCTGAGCAGCTCCTTTGATTCCATTTTGAGCGTATTTACTCAACAAAATCATTGCACCTGTAACTGTAGCTGTTAAACCAACAACGCCAATTAATCCGGTCATCATGGCTCCAAAATTCAAGCTTCCAATTTTCTTTAAAGCGGAAGCAAGAATTAGAATAGAAACGGACATACCAACCATAGCTGTTGTAATCTTTCCAACGCCATCGATTCCGTTTGTTTTTCCTAAGAGCGCCATTCCACCAACCAAATCCGCAAACATAACAGTCATTGCTCCAAGAGAAGCATTCAATTTTTCACTATCGATTAATGAAAGAGCTACTAATGCTACTGCTAAAATACCAATAGCACTTGCGATGGTCATTAGGGTCTTTGCTTTAATGGAATTCTGATACTCTGTTAAGCAATCTTTTATACCACCAAGGATGTCAAGGAGGCTTTCTTTAAATCCCCCAGCAATAGACGATACATCATTCAAAGTGTTTATAAACTTATAGATTCCTACACCTATTCCACCAGCCAATAAACTATTAATAATATCAAAAACACCATTGAAATCGGCATTTCCGATCTTATCAACAATTCCGCTTGCTAATGTTCCTAGAGCAGAAAGAATTCCACCTACGATAGTTTTTACACCGTTCCATAAAATTCCAAGTGTTTCTATAAACTTACAATTAGCAAGAGCTGTTCCCATAGCGACAATCGCTGTTACAAAACCACCTTTCATGCTATTCGCCGTTTGACCGACTTCAGCCATTCGAATTTGAATGCGTTCCAAGATTCCATGAAATAATTCAAATGGATGAAAATCGAAATTCTGTTGAATCTCATATACGAAATCAACTACTTTATTTCTAATATCCTGAATGAATCCAACGATATTATTCTTAACTTCGGATAAATCTTTTCCGGTAAGTGTTGATATGATATCGAGGAACATGCTAACAACGGAAGCCATCTTATCGAATGCAACTTCAAACGCACCTGCCATGCCTTCGCCACCTTCAGCATAGCTAACCATAGCATCACTAACAAAACTTCCAAGAAAATCGGCAAAAATTTTAATAGAGTCTGTAATTCTTTTAACGCTTTCGCCAAAAATATCAGTGGTTTTAATTGCTTCGCTAACTCCAACAAGGAAATCTCCCATGTTTCCGGTCATATTTAATAAACCATCACCTGCTGGAAGAAAATATCCAACCAAATCAGCAAATCCACCACCTAATGCTTTTAATAACTGTGATCCGATATCAAATATTGCAAATACGCCTTTAAAGGTTCGTTTCAGATTTGCAGAAGTTTTCTCACCAATGATTAGTTTCTCTGTAAAGGTTTTTAATGCTTCGGTCATACCGATTAACCTATCTGCAGTCATAGGTGGAAATATCTCATTAAATGCCTCTTTAATCGGAGTAGCGATGGCAAGTAAAGCTTGAAATGTATTGACTAATGCCTGAATTAGGTCATCTCGTCCACCGGCTTCACTCCATGCTTCCATAACCGCATTTCTTGCATCGGCAGAAGCATTTATCATATCACTTAAATATACTTGAGCTTGTGTGAGGGTCTTCTTTGCACTTTCAAAGTCACCAATTACATATTCCCAAGTTTGAGTCCATCCAGATTGAGCTGTTTCTTTCAAAACATCAAATAACTGAGTAACTGTCTTTACTTCCGTTGCAGCCGACTCAGCAGTAGCTGCAATATCCAAGAAATTCTTAATTTGTTCTTCGCTATATCCTTTAGCGATCAATTCTGCTTCGGAATATACGCCTGAATACATATTCATAGCTTCTGTGAACAAATCACCAGATAACCATCCAAGTTCCAAAGTATCTTCAAAGGTTCCTTTGTCTGCAATCATTGCATTAACATCAAGTCCCTCTTCCACTTTGGCAATATCGATTAATAAATCTTTCAGTGTTTGAGTTGCCATATTGGCATTTCTCAACGAATTCCAGTCAATCTTTCGAATAGTACCACTCAAAGCCTGTGACATCTGATAAGTTGCTCGTGACATATCTTCCGCACTAGCACCAGAAGCTGCCGCCAAGTTTGCCATACCCTGTACGGCTTTTGTAGCTTCATTTACATCCAAACCTTGAGCTGTGAATTTACCAATGTTACTCGTCATTTGAGCAAAATTGTAAATTGTTTTATCAGCATATGTATTCAATTCATCCAAAGCTGCAGTAATCTCATCCATGGTATTTTTACCACGAGTATTAGCCTGGATTACTTGAATAGCATTGATTTTCGTTTCATATTCCTGAAGACCCGTCTTAATCGGATCAACGGTTAATGCCGAAACAATCTGACTACCAAAACGAATTGCCGAATTGGTAATATTTTGCAACGCCGTGAAAGCAATCGCTTCCATCGCTGAAAACTTTACAGATATTGTTTCCGCTGCTCTTGCCATTGGTGACATGTCACAATTTTTGGCGGCGGCGGTTACATTTTCAATACCTTTCGAAGCATCCGTAAGCTTTAAACTTTGCTTTAGTTTGTCCAATGTAGATAATGTGGACTGTACACCACTCTCAAACTGCTTATTGTCAAATCGCATTTGGACAACGCGTTCGTCAACGGTTTTACTCATCTTTTAGTAACCTCCTTCCAAGCAGCTTCTGCAATTTTGTCAAAAATAGGCTGAATCGCAGGATTGATGTAATCTCGACCCTGGACCCAGCCTCCATTTCTCGTTGAATGTCCATATTGCAGAATAATTGCAATTGGAACTCCATTTTGAACATTTGAATTGTAAAAAGTAATAGTGATTGACCCTTTCTTATTTACAATCTTGTAATACCAGGATTTTGCAGTGTTCCCGGTATCAACAGGCGTTGCAGACGAAAGGGCTTGTACCCCCGCTTTTCCATATCGGTCGAAATCACTAATATGTATTGCAGTTTTTGCTTTTTCCAAGAAATTCATAGTCTTAGAAAAATCGCCCTTTTGTCTGAAACTTATCATATAGTTTTGTTCTCCCTATTAAGATCTTTTTGTATAATACAAATTAATCCAACCAATGCCAGATTTTAAACGACCCCAACCATTTCGTTCTTCAACGATTGTGTATTTATTAGGATCGTTATAAGCTAGCTGTCCTGTTTTTAGTGCACTAACAGTTGGCTCTTTTCTAATGTTTAATACATCTCCTACCCCAACATTTGCTACTCTAATACAATAAGGAACATCTGGTTTATCTTCGATATTCACTTCGGTATTTGAGAAATAACTTGCAATGTATTCTGCCTCAGCCTTTGCAAGGGCATCGAGATTAGCATCCTGTAAAAGCCAATTTACGGCTTTAGTATTAGTGTGGAATGAATGCTCTAAGATAAGACCTGGCACGTCAACGGTACGCGAACCATGTAACACGCCGTAATAGTTATCATTCATCACACCATCACCATTTCGATCGTTGGATGCTTTTCTGGTTAATACCTTATATCCCTGATTTGTTCCCATGACACGTGAAATCACAGGACCAATACCCTTCGCGATTTCTTCGCTAATATCATCGCAAGTAGCAGATAAATCTTCACACAGATGATACACAGCAACATAATCGATGCTTTCGTTCATACCACCGCCAACAGCATTTGAATGGTCGGAAATAAATAAGTGACAACCCTTTGCTGCCTGTCCACGGAGATGTAATGCTAAATCGGTATTCGCATCCTTACGAGTCGTAACAACGACTGCTCCCATTTCTTCCAGATATTTCTTCTGTAAAAGATGTAACTTCCACATCACTTCACTTTCGTAATAAGCAGGAATGGATGGACATCTGTTATACTTTCCATAGTGTCCGGGATCAATACAAATCTTAATTCCCTTTAATGGAAGCTCTTTCTCAACTGGAGTTGTTTCTTCCTTTTTCTCATATCCAATCATTTCATTAAACATGTTGACAATCTGATAACCGTAGCTATCTTTTGCATTATTTGCCTCTTCCAAAGAAGCATACTTTTTGGTGCTATAACCAGGTACAGCCCATGAACCACCCAATTCTTCCCAATGTTTAGCCGTTCCAAGTTTTCCACACTGAATCAAAACCTTATATCTAGGATCAACACAATCATATACAAGGTCAGTTCCTTCATATCCTTTTGCATGTTGAATCTGAGCAAGAATACCGGTTGCTTCATCTGGGAAATATGCGCCTGGAGTATTTACATCTGTTGTACCGAGACCAGCATAATTGTTTTGTTCCGGTTTTACAGTTCCATTGAATGCGAAATATCCTGTTTCTTTGCACGATTGAATAAAAGAGAGGTCACCTCTCACTCCCTCAAGTGCTCCCATATATAGAAACAGTCTGCAAAATGTTTCCACCGGAATATTAATCTTTGGATTTGGATTTTTAGACAATAAAAAAGCAGCCATCTGTTCGGCAGTGGCTACTGATTTTCCTAAGATTTTCGTCATCTTATCACCTTAATCCTTTCTTTATTAAATTTTTAATTATCCCTTTGAATTGAATTGTTTTCTTCGAGCTGCATTTAAAGCCGCATACCGAGCTATAGTATCCTTCTTAGACATTTTCTTAGAAGGCTGATTTTTTACATTACATACTCGAATTAACGTTAACAATCGATTCAAATGCCATTTCTGACATTCTAATGGGATATTTAATGTAATCATCCAGTAATAAATCAATTCAGCAGTTATCTGTTCTCCTGAATTTTTCTTACCTTTTAATTTGGTTTTATCCTCTGAGAACCATGTAGCTGTCATTGGATCTTTAATGTATTCATTGACACTTCTGATATTTTCAGCGGATAAATGTTTGTATATTTCTGGGTCTACATTTTGTGTAAGTGTCATACATCTGACATAATCTTCCGTCTCTTCCGGAGTCTTATCTATTTTTGAAAGAAACGGTTTATGCCATTTAGCTTCCCATTTTGAAAGAGAAACTAAAGAATGCTCTAACTGTATAGTCTGAAACTTCGGAGGGATAAATTCTTCTTTAATTTCGTCCCATTGTTCCCCAGAAACCATTATAGTCAATCTAAGCATTCTCTATTCTCCAATATTTCTAATTCATAGGTACCACATTACCTGCTACAGGTGCTGGAGCATCTGATTTTTTCTTAGGTGCGATACCATTTACAAATTCTGTTGCTGCTTTTGTATCTGTGGCGAGTTCCATAAACAGAATGGAGTAAGCTTCTGTATCCTTGAATTCATTGAAAATCTCTTCAGATTTCTCGAACTTTCTACCATCAAGGCTCTTTCTACCATAAGATTTCTTAATTAAATCCTTAAAGATGGTAATAAGAGTTGCTGTATCCTGAGCAGCGATGATTCTTTTAATTCTTTCAGAAAAACCACCATTAGTAGACATCTCCATCTCCAATGCTTCCGCTTCTGTAAGATTGAAATAATGGTCCTCTGTTCTTGCATTTCCGTTGTAATCTGTATAGTTGATTGTTTTAATGTACATAATATTCTCCTTTCAAATAAAAAATAGGGTCGCCAGCCCATCACCCTGAATACGACCCTCTTTGTGTGTTAATAGTTAACCTGATACTGCATTACCAGCGATTGTAGCAATTTCGTCCGGTAAAGGCAAACGAGCTTCTTCGCTTTCGGAACCATAAAGAACTGCTTCCAATGCTGTAAGCTTTTCTGCGGCAAGAGTTGTGCTATTGATAGTCAAATGAGCAGTAGGCTTAGCATTCTTTACATTAACAGGAGTAGTAGATACTTCCCAAGACATAGTCTCTGCTTCCGGACTATCGTTAACAGTCTGATGATTTCTCTCTGAAGGAGCTGCAAGACATCCGTAAATAAGATGAATGTTATAGCCAAGAGAGTCACCCTCGATATCGTTGCCAATCAGTGTCTGATAAGACAGACCAAATGTCTGACGCTTCTGCTGTCCAATAGTGATTCCAGCAATACCTGCTAATGAAGCTTCACCGTTACAAGCTTTGAACTCATCCGGATACATATAAGCTTCGATAGTTGCTGCGAACTCCTCAGCAGACATAAGGTTACCATATTTCATGTTATCAGCCCAAAGAGCTGTAGGTTCTGCACCAGAAGGGCTTTCTGTAATTGCAGTTACACCGTTCCATGCAACACCCTTAGGGTAGGCTCCCTCTGAAGACTGAGGATATAATACTGTTTTGCTTACACCGGTCTCAAACTGACGTTCGCCGGCCTTATCCCATTCAAGTTTCATAAGTTATTGTCCTCCTTGATTTAATAATGAAGTGTAAACACATCATGGTTTAAGTTGTCTGATTCGAAATGTCTATTAAATTTTGCTGTAGGAAGTTGAGATACTTTCTTAACGTATTCACTATCCGGGTCCTCATCGATAACCGTAACCGAGTATACGGTTCCTTGAGTGTAAACTTTGTTATTTGCAAAGCCATTCTTAATATCTTCTCTCTCATATACAATAGCTGGATATTTCATATGGAGATTGTTAGGTGGTTGATAATACACATTCCGGCTATCCAGAATCGATTCCAATAATTTTTGCAAATCAAGTCTCGTTCCCATTGTATATACCCCCTAATGTAAGAATTAATCTCGGATAACGAACTTCAACGTTGCTTATCTTCCATTTAGCACCATTAAATTCGACATATCGCATTGAATAGAAATTCTCATTGGCAAATGGGTCGGCTATGATACTGATCTCATTTGCAACTGTGATATTGTCATTGAGCTGGTCGGAAGATTGAAGTCGTCTGGTGTTACGAACTAATTCTCCGTAATATGGATGAGTAATAATTTCCTCTTTCCATACACCGGGCTTTTTCTCAACCATTTGAGCATAGCCGATATTCCCATAAAATTTTGCCATTTTGAAATTTCCCCTTACTTATTACTCAGTTACGACTTCCTCGATAACGATTGCAGACTTGATTCTTGTAAGCTGACCAGACTTACGTGTCTCTAAGAGAGACTGAAGCTGATTAAACTTAATATCAAAGTCAGTGAAGTGAGTTACATCGCCACCCTTAGAAGCACCATAGCCATAATCAGCCATGTTTACGCAGATTGCATGGAGTTTGTGCTTGGTTCCTTCAGAATCAGTACGAACTCTATCCTCAAACTGAGTTACTTCATAGATGTTAGCAACACCTAAAGCAGCCGCAAGCTCTGTATCTGTTTCATAGATACGACGACCATTACGATCTCTTGCGAGAATCATAGTATTGTGAGCATCTGTAGAGATGTACAGATCCGGCTTACCTGTTCCACGGAAATCCTTACGAGCCATACGCAAAGCAGTAACCATAGCCTCTGCATAAATAAAGCTTTCACCAAAGTTCTGTTCAGCGTTAGAACCCTGAAGCTCTTTAGCCATAGCTGTGAAATCTACATCCTTATGGATTGTATAAAGTTCATCATCGGTCCATACAGGACGAATGTGCTCAGGGAAGATTTTCTCAGGATCGCTATCCGGACGATCATCGCCAAGCATAGTAGCAACAGCCAAGGTCTCCTTTAAGGAAATCTGATCTACGCGATACTGGAATTCTACATAATCGAAATCTTCGATATCAATAACATCATCACGATGTAATTCAGAAGTAACATATACTGTCTGAGGATCAGTTGTACGTCTTACAAGAGCATAGTTTCCAGTGATGTTCTTCTTATTTCCTTTCTTGTAACCTTTTGCCTGAAGAGCATCGATGTTACGAATATCTACATGGGAAGTACGTACACGTCCATGAGGAATCTTCTGAGTCTTACTCATAATAGCGTCAACCCAACCCATATCATTGGTAACGAGTTCCGGTGTACGGCTAGGATGTGCTTCAACATATTCAGGGAACATGGAACTAACATTACCAGTTCCTTCCTGAGCAAATCCACTGATAGCACCGTGCTCCAGGTTGTGTTCCTCGGCATAAATCTTCATTGCGGTCTGAAGAGAGCCAACAGAGCTCGTTCTTGCCAAATCAAGAATCGCTTTCTGATCTGCATGGCAAAGAACGTTTTCGGAATTCTGCTGCTCATTGTCAAATAAATTCTGTTTCATAGATTTGTCTCCTCCTTCGGAATCATTGTTATTGTTTTCATTATTGCTGGATGAATTGTCATCTTTCTGATTTTCAAGAGCTTCCTTTACCACATAGGCAACCATATCCTTCTGTTCATCATTAAGTGTTCCATACACATCAGCAATTGTTTTCTTATCAGATTCTTTGTCCTTCTCATCGTTAGACTGATCTTCTGATTTCTCTTTTTCAGCTTCATCAGCTGTCTTTTCTTTGTCATCTTCTTCTTTCTTAGTAGCATCCGCATGACATAAGTAAATAGGTTCACCGGTATAGATAATCGCTGAATCTCCGGACTCATTATCGTGAACCATTACGGAATCGATAAACGCTCCAGGATTAGCTCCGGCAAGTACAAGGCTTACTTCACGAATAATTCCGTGCAACACATTTGTGCCTTGCTGCTTCAGATTATTAGCAAAGATTGACAATGCAGATACATCGCCGTGCTCGACTAATAACTTGGCATTCTGTCCAGATTCTGTATCATTGAATTCGCAATATGCATATACGCCTTCATCGCGATTCTCCAATAATGCATGACCCAGAACATTGTGTGAATCATTGTGTTGATGATTCCACACTAATGGAACTGTCTGACCATCGTTAACTTTAAATGCATCTTTCATGATAGTTCTACCATCAGAGCATAAAAGATTATTACGAGTAGCCCAGCCACCAAAATGATAATCCATTTTGCTTGTCCTCCTTTTTTTTATTTTTTGATACGATATTTATCTAATCCAGAAGAAGAAGATGATTTCTTCTTAGATTGCTTTGTAGGTTTTGCATATTGAGATGCTATCTTATCGAATTCCTGCTGGAAGATTTCTTCATAGTCAGAATCCAAGTTTTCTTTAGCAACTTTATATGCCTCTCTAGCGGCAGCAATAGAACTCTTCAAATCAGCAGCACACTGTTTTCTCTCTGCGGCCGCCGATTTTGAATTTGCTTCTTTCTGATTCTTTGTATCAGCCGAAACTTTTTCCTTTGAAGATGCTGCATCTGTTTTAGCAGACTCTTCGTCTTTTACTAATTGTTCGCCGAGTTTGTTTTTCTCAGCCGAAGCATCGGAACGTAACTTTGCGATTTTCTCATTTCGCTCAGCGATTCTTTTTGCTCGTTCTTCCTTAGAAAGACTTTTGGGAATCTCTTCTGCCATCAATTTCTCAATAGCTGAAGTTAGATTCTTTTCGAGTTTGTCAACATCTTCAACTGCCTTTTTACGGATATTTTCCAAATCAGATTCTCTCTTTTTCTCGATAGATTCCTTATCCGCATTAGCTTTCTTTGATAACTTTTCATTTAACTCTTTTAGTTTTGCTGTGATTCGCTCACGAGTAGCAGATGCTTTTTCTCGTAATTCCTCAGTTTTCTGATCCTTCGCTTCTTTCTCAGCTTCAACTTTAGACTTCTTCTCTTCCGTAATCTGTTGTTTGGTATATTGCCATACTTTTTTACCTTCATCCGATAACTTACTTGTTGATCTACGACCTTTTAGTTCACGATTACGCATGTAATATTCATGAGCTTTAACAGGGTCGTAATACTTTGATGCATAATGTCGAAGTTCTGGTTTATCCATTAAGATTCCTCCTCTTCTTCATCATCAGGCATATAGTTTTCAATAATCTTGTCGATTTCTGCTTCCAGACTATTGAATAACTCGTCAACAATCGCATCTTGAGCTGATGTGTCAACCGCTTCAGCTTCACCAGTTGTTGTAGAAGTTGTACCGGAAGGATTTAGATTCTTATTTCTAAGTTCATCAGCAACAGGGTCTTTAGAAGGTTTCCATCCAATCTCCTGTCTAATTTCATTAGAAGTTGCGATTTCATTTCTTGTAAGTTTATCTGCGATTTCAGCAATTTCAGATACCGGAACCAATTTAAACGGATCTCTAAAGTATGCTATAGATTGCTTCTGAGATCTCGCTGTTTTGGTTAGAAAAGTTCGTATCATTTCGCCCACAATAGCCGAAACTATAGGTTCTACCGTACGATTGTAATAATTGAGCATTGTTGTTTCATTAGCTGTACCATCCAATACACCGGTTGTTATTCCTAACTGGGCGTAAACCATACTCGTCAAGTATTCAATCTGTGACATTAGATTGTTTTCAACTGCACGATTCAACTGTGTGATATGCTCAGTTCCATCGGTATAAGCAATACCATATTTAGAACCAGCCAACTGTTGCTCTATATCTTTTCGCCGGCTTTCGGCTTGTTGACGTCTCGCTTCGGTTTTAATGGTATAAGGTAGCTGAATAATTAAATCCAGTTTTCCAGAACCACTTTGTTCATCGATTACATCTAACAAATTCAATTTTCGAATAAGTCTCTGCATCGTTGAATTGCGCTCATTCACGATTGCATATAAAGGATTTTCAATAATAGCAACCATATTCTTAGGTACTACTTTATCTTCCTTATAACCAGTTCTGTCGTTATAAACACGAACCCGAACATGTCTTGGATACCATTCCAAAATTTCAGCAACACGCATCGAATTAATGTCGAATGCTCCGCTTTTGGTTGGGTCAATTGTCGTATCAACTGGTACAATCGCTACACATCCTTCATCAAACATAGATAACACAACGTCCTGCATAAAAGCTTGAGCTGATTGATCGATATTCGCTTCTACTGTAAGACATTCGTTTAATCCACTGTCGATTACCTCTAAGAATCTTCCTTCTTCATCCAATCGAACATGCTGAATTGTTAAAGAAGCAACATCCAAAGCTATTCTGTTAAATATAGAAGTTACAATAGAACGTTCATTTCCTTGAGATAATCTTGGTCTATCCGGTCGATTGGAATAACTAATACCTAGGTTTTGGTAATAGGATGTCGGATCTTTGTTTAAAAACGCATTCCATGCGTGATAAAGTCTATTACTTAACCCCATTTTGAATTTCCTCCTTAAATTTTGGACAAAAGAAAAGAGAGACCTCTCTGTGAAGTCTCCCTAAATCTTTTCGATTATTTTATTTGTTTTTAACCATCACTATATCAAATGAGCGATGATTGATTTCGGTTAATGTTGGATCGTTTTCTTTGATGAATTGGATTAGCTCTTTCTTCTGTTCATCAGTATCCATAAACATACATATGTTACGAGTAAAATTCTCGTTCTTTGTTTGCTTATAGATTAAAGATGCTAATTCTTTATCAATTTCTCTTGAATTATTCATCATCGTAATCCCTCCAATCTTCGCCTATAACTTCGCTTAGGATTTCATCCAACCAATCTCTTGGAGCACCTGGTATATGTTTATACCTGATTATCTTATATTGTTCATTTCCTTTATTTATCGCCGTATAATGGTGATTATTATAAAAGGTATGAACGATACTCTGCTCTTTTTCTTCTGCGGTTAGATTCGTCGAGAAACTTGACAACACACGATTTTTAGAATCCGGCAAATTTCTCGCTTCTGGAAATAATTTCCATAAATCGCAAGCATGTTTGTATTCATCTATTGACATTTTACTCTGTTTGAAGCGTACATGTCTACCTAATTCTTCAGGAGTTCTACGCACACCCCATCTCTGACCGAGTATACCATGATGATACATACGAATGCTTTCTTGTGTTGGTTCCCACATAGTTCTTCTCCTTACTCAAAAGCATCTCTGTTATGTTTATAAGCTATATAAGCATCCATCATAGCTGCTACAGCATCAATTTTCTGCTCGTATCGCTTCTTTAACAGTTTCCGGTTTCCGTTAGTATCTTCTAATGTGATACAGTTACCCATAGCAAAACACATTAATTCTTCATCGAATAATAACATTCTATCTTCGGATAATTTCTTTAATTCACCCAAAGGAACTGATTCAGTTTTTGCACCTTGAATAACCTTCTCAACACCAAATGAACTGTTTTCTGCAATCCATCGTTCAACAAATTCCTGTGCATTGTATGGGTCATAACCAAAACAACGAACATCATATCCACGTTCGACGATGTGTGCATCAAGATCTTCATAAACTTCCATCATATCCAAAACAGTACCTTCTAATACAATCAAACTTCCTTCCTCTAGGAATTGGTCATATTTAAAACGCATAGCTGCTGGTAACTTCATAAGAGTTTTAGATGTAATATAATTTCTGGTTTTTATACCGAAAGAACCATTTGATAATGGAAATAAGAAAGTGAAAGCACAGAAGTCATCACCCTGCGATAAATCTGCTCCGAGAGAACATGGCATTTGCCAATAACTTCTTTTCCTTTCTTGTGGTAATGTTTCCTCATAGGTGAAGTAATATGTGTATCCCTCCATCGGTATACCAAATCTCTTCGCCAAAATATCATTTCTAGCTGCCGGAGCTTTTTCAGCTCTTTCAACATCTAGCTGATAAGTTTCATAGGTAACCGTCTTACCGAGATTCGGATTGGCTTTTATCCACATCTCTGGATTTCCAACCTCGTCAATCGAATCTAATCGATACCACCAAATAGATACATGTGGGTTGATATACTCCCCTTTAAGGATGTCCATCAACTCCATTTTGATAGTATCGCCACTACCATTTCGAACAGTTCCCTCTGAACTGGTTGCGATGATTAGATAATCGTCAACCTTCGAAGCTCCCTGCTCAATTGCACCGATTACATCTTCTCTAATATCTCCAGAAAGCCACTCGTCAACCGTAGCAACTTTCACTCGAAGACCTTGTAATTTATTAATACTCATAGGTCTTATTTCTAACAAAGAGCCAGTAAGGAAATTTTCAATACCTTTCTTTGTAGCTGCTAATTTTGTACGATTAGCTTTAGACCCGGTTGTATTCTGTAATGAACCACTTGTTAAGAACTGGAATAGCGGTCCCCTAGAACGTGTAATAGCAGTTCGAATTGGTGACATTACCTCTTCTGCCTGCTTCATTGTCGGTGCGGTTGTTATCTGATGTGTGGTTGAGGTGTCAACATTCTCAAAGAATGACTGCATACAGGAATCATATACCGATTTTGCAGCACCTCGACCAACTATTAAGTATTGCTTATTAATTAATCGTTTCTTAATAGTTTTGTTTACATACCTACCACCGCGACCTTCTTTATTAGGTACGTAGATACTCTTCTCAATAAAATAGTACCAACCAAATACCTGTTCTCCCCATAATTTAAAGCTGTCCAATAGCACCAAATCCGAACCATCAGTTAAGGTAAGTTCATTTTCACAATATGCTATCCATCCCTCTACAGCTTCATCATCATACCAAACACCAGGATTCGCTATCAGATCATCGATTCGATTCATCTCCATCGAAATCTCTTTACAAACCGGTATTTCTCCACGTAATACGGCATCTCTAAACTGACCGTAATATCGTGGTACGGCAGTATTAGATAGTGCCATATTAAATTTCTCCTTTCTAAAGTAGACCTATTTTTCCAATCATGTTACAATATAGAAAACATATTCGAGGAGGTCTTCTTATGAATAGAACCCTTAGTGAACAAAAAGTCTTAAAGAAATTAGATATTCCAGATTTTCGCCACTTAACTAAAGATAAAATAATAGCATTCGCATCTCTTCTACCACAAATGGATACGGAAGTTGCTAAGAAGGCTCTCGAACAATTTCCAAATTTCGCTTCCACTTCTCTTGAAGTAATGCGTGAATATAAATCCATTTTAGAAAATGCCATTGTGTCAAACTCAGAAACAACAAAAGCATCTATTGATATGTATAATCAAGTAACGATTTCTCTACAGAAAATGGTAGACGATGAAAATCTCACTTTTGACGAGCGAGTATACATATTAGAACAGATGAAAGAAATTGCTATATTAGTAGACAAGAAAGATACCGAATCCAAAAACACAACTTTAAAAATAATTGGTATTGCTGGAACAGTGGCTTTGGGTCTTGTTGCCGCATTAAGTGCGACTTTGGGTTCTAATGTTGCTACTTCGCTTCCATCGGACGACGAAGAAATGTAAAAATCTACTTATTCTTCGGGCGAGGTGCTAAATAACTAGCAGCTTCTTTGAGATCGATCTTTCCTTCAAGACCAGATTTGATTGCATATAATGTAGCGCCAGTTACAACAGTTGTAGCAATCCTTTTACCACTTGTAGAAAGCACTTCATTAATGAATTTCTTACCAGGCGAAAGGTCTGCATCGGTAAGATCTTTCATTTCTTTTTCCAACTTCATTCTTTCGATTCGCTTCTTTAAATCTGCATCGCTGAGATTGCGTCGATTTTTAGAAGCTTCTTTACGCTCATCTTTAACTGCTGAATTTCCATCTTTTACTCTCTTTTTACCGGCAGTTGTTAATGAACCATCTTTATTCTGAAATCTTCGAACACCCCATTTTTGTCCTGGAATACCATGGTGTTGTAAATTATTCTCCATTTTGAATTTCCTCCTCCGATTTTGTATTAGCGGAATCGACCGCAACTTGTAATCGCCACTCTAATTCTTTGATTTGTTCTTTTGTACATTCAATAACAGCAGAACTCAAAGGTGGGTCAAACATAAGCTTTACTTTCATGAACATATATGACTTCACACTATGAAGCATTCTTTCTTCCGGTAAGAAATCTTCCCATTTCTCAGATTCGTCATCAATAGAGAATCCATCTTCCGGACCAACACCAAGTTGAGTTAGTGTTGCAAATACTGAGTTAATATGCATGATGATGTCAGAATCGAAATGGTCGTAATCTTCTGCAATACCGAGCAGTTTCTTAATTGAGTTTAGAATACTCTCCATATCAAATCCTCCTAATCGCCAATATTAATAAACTGTTTCATGCAATATCCCTCGATTCCTGCTTCTGTTGTAATTTTGTAGAAGTCATCTGTCGATTCATTTAGGTCAACTAACACTTCGCTCGCAAATATGATTTCGCAAATTACATTATCTCCTACTTCCGGAGTTTTTCTCACTCTGAGCTTGATACATTCTGTTACAACGCCAAGAACTGTAGAAGACTCTGGTTCTTCTGTAATTTTTTCCATTGTTTCATCTACTACTTCTGTTGTTTTTTCTTCTACTGCTTCTGAAACTTTATTCTCTTTATAATCGTTTTTCACGACAAACACCTCCTTAATCTAATGTTTCCACGGACACATATCATTTCGGGTTCTGACTATTGGAGCCGTAACCAACAAACTCTTATCTCCGTAATGAATCGCATTGTGAGTGTTATGAGATGTACAAATCAAATTTTCCAAATCAAACACTCTTGGATTTCTTTCTAAAATATCTTCTACTGTGATTGGATTTATGTGATGAATAAGAATCTTATCATTTAATTCATATCCTTCACAAGCCAAATCGCATCCTAGGTCTCGAATAATAACTTTTCTTCTACATTGTTTCCATTCCCCGGAATTATAAAGAAGCTGGTTAAGATATCTTTCATAACCGAAAGTTATTTCCCCAACTTCTCCATCCAATCTCAAATATTCAAATCGCTCATCAAACGTTGGAAGAAGAATTAGTTCTGAATATGTTCTCATTCCCAATCATCCTCTTCTTCCTCAACAACAGAGCCATTACCACTGTATTTCTGCATAGCCTTGATTGCTTTTTCGAACATTTCATCGGCATGTTGCATTGCGTGGATTGATTCTGCTTTTGCTTTTAATAATTCGTTTTCAGCTTTTAATTTCTCCAATTCGTATCGAGCCTTAGATGAACCTAATTTTAAAAAATGTGTAGTTTCTTGCGAAGAAGCGGTACCATTTAATAATCTCTGCTCTACTAAATCGACAGCTAGAGCTATCATTTGGTTTTCTCTTGCGTCTGGGTCTATCGCAGGACGACTAATTCTAGGCTCAGCAGAAACAACCGTCTTGGTTTTACCCATGTTTCCACTCCTTTCAAATATTTTTTCAAACACTTTTAGCCTTTACAGTATGAGTTCGCATATAGTTTTGGAACACTTTATGTGACATTTAAACAAACCCATGAAGTGGTCTTTTTACCGAAAGGAGAAAAAGAAAGAGTAAAACCCTAAAACCAACTCCATGAGCCTGTTTAAATATCACATATTACCGCTAGGATTTTTCGAACCCCATTTCTCAAATTTTCCCCCGGAGAATTTTTAAAGACCGGCGCGATGTGGGTGGGGGGTGTATTTTTAGAGACACCCCCCTCCGGTACCCAAACATCTTTGAGAGGCTAAAAAATGTAAGTAAAATGCATAATTTATTACTTCATAACAACTTTTTTGTAAATATTTTGGAAATCGAAACGGATGATCTCATCAATCGCTCTTTCAATTTCTTTTTCATTCTCTTCGTCCGACAACTGATTTGAAGTTCGAGCTATTCGGTCGAGGTATGAGCAAGTGCTGTAACCTTTTTCCATGTCATACATATACCAAGCATCGAACTGCTCGAATGGATCGTAAGGATTGTCAATTGTCGTCAATGCACATTTCGCCATGATTACACTTATCTCCTTATCTATTTAATTAGCATACTTCGAAACAGTTGACGTTGAGACACCTAAAGCTTCAGCAATCTCGGCATTGGTAAATCCAGAATTCAGCATAGAATTAATCTTATTAATCTTAGCTGTAGAAAGTTCTGTCGTACTTCTAGGAGTAGCTCTTTGTCGAATTTCATCGGCATCAGCATATCTAAGAATTTGTGTCAACATAGAATCACTAATAGCTCCAGCTTGAATTGCTTTCCATTCATTATCTGTAATTCTAATTCTACTATCCTTCCCACTAGCACCTACAGAAATACGAGCATCAATGATTGCCTGATTACTCGCTTTCTTAATTTCTTTCTTATCCATATCCGGATTGTCTTGTTGTTTTGCCTTAACTACAGAATTTGCCAAAGCTTGGGCTCTTCTTTCACGAGGAGCATTCTTTGCAGCTATATTTAACTTAGACTTTAAAGAATCAACCTCTGTTGAAAAAACTTCTTTTGCATTGGAATCGTATTTTAAACGACCAGTATTTACAGATTCTTTACGAGCTGCATTAGCTAGGGCCTTCATTTTATTAGCATAATCTGCATAGGCGTTTTCCTGGGGGGTACCTGAAGAAAGAGTACGGGCATCTTCTGTAACATTCATAAGCTTAACTTTTGTTGTTGCTTTCTGAACTTTTCCGTCTTTATCTACATAAGTACGACCAGATTCTTTATAAGAAACCTTTCCAGTTTCAGGATCAATTGTTCCACTTCCCTGTCTTTCAGGAACTCTAACATCTTGTTTCTTACGAGAAATTAATGTAGAAGCTCCACCCTCTTTGATTACATTACCATCTGAATCTACTTGTCTTTGATACTTCTGACGAAGCTCAGCAATTCCATTATCTTTCTCAGACTGCTTGTAATCTAATTTATGCTTTTCGGCATCAATAACAACCATGCTGTGCTTTACAGCTCTAACGAGTTCACTTTCTGTTGCACCACGTAAAGTCATATCGGTAATCAGATTTGAAACTACACCCATTTGTTTCTGAGTTTCGGCTTTAGTCATTAGCTTAACACCGGTTTTTCCTTCTGTAGAATATTCGGTTTTAGCATCAAATCCTTTTAATCCTTTAAGTTCATCAGTTGACTTGATTTTAACTTTTGAATTTGTAGGAATTACAACGACTTGGTCTCCATCAAAATCCGCTCCAGATAATCTCTCCGCAACTTTTGCATTAATACCTACAGCATCCATAACATTGCCAAGAATACTTTTTGCAGACTTGTTTTTGTTATTTACTGTTAATACTGGAATTTCAAAAGTACCGCCATGGGGATAACGAATCAGAGCAACTTGTTCTCCATCTTTATAATTTGGAGCATAAATTTCTGATTCCTTCATAGCAGTAATAGGAAGAATTACCTGTGTTTTTTGACGAGGTAAAGCTGCTGCTTGTAAATGAACTGTGGCAGAATCGCACTCATTAGCAAAATCCATTAAAAGTTTTCGCTTAATCGTAGGATTCGTTAAAGCACAGATTTCGTCAAACTCAGCTTCTGCATCGGCATAAGTTAAGTTCAACTGACGCTTAATTAACTGCATAGGCTGTTTAGAAAGAAACTGAGATGAGAGATTTTTACTCATAGTATCCCAATCCCCTTCTTCTTTCAGCTTATTGATAGCTGATAAAGACTGCTTCTTTCCAGTAAGCGGGTCTATAAATTTACCATTTGGGTCATCATAGAAACTTTGACCATTTGCTTTGATAGTCGCTCCAAATGGATTATCCGGATCATCTTTAATTTTCTTCAAAACGTCCATTTTAGGAGTTCCGGATTTTTTGTTTGTATTAAACACGATGTCTACGCCATCTGGCATATCATCGGAATACATAGCCATACCTTTAAGATAGTGGCTTCCATTAACTAGGATTCTTACCTGAGCATAATGAGAATTACCCAAATCCAAGTCTTGAACACCTCTACGAAGTTCTATAACACCGTCTTTACTTGCTCCTCCATCATCACCATAACGAATTTGAATTCTGGAATCATCGATGCTAGCCGGATATTCTCTTTTTTGAAAATTATTTCCACCATCAGTAGAATGATAATCGGTAACAGGTTGTATATTACCCATATTTTGATAAACGTCTTTATATGCAACTTCTGGATTAGTTAGAACCATAGTTGTTGTTTGTTTCCCAGGATTAGTAACCTGTGGAATACCAACGCCATAAACGTTATATCCTTCCAATTCCAAAATACGAATCGCTTCTTCGAGCTTTTGTTTTGAAATTCCTAATTCTAATTCAACACCAGCTCCAACATCAAGCATTCCTTTTGTTTCCAGCTCTTTCTTCAAGATTTCAGCTGTAACTCTTGCTTTATTTTTATTATCTGCGGTGGTTTCGTTCAAAAGAGCACGAATAGACGAATCGTTGTTATAACCCATGATTTCAGCAATCTCATTTAAGCTTTTTCCATCTTCTCGTAATGAACGAGCACGATCTGCTTCCAAAGCTCTTCTTTCATGAGTTGCTAATCTCTTTTGGAGTCGCAATTCTGTAGTGGAAATTCCGATAGATTCGGCAATTTCTTTTTCGTTTAATCCTTGTTTCTGCAATTCCTCAACACGACTCAGAAAATCTCCACTATGTTGATAAGGGTTGTCACCAGAACCCCAAGGATAGCGTCCTGAACGTCTCTTAACACCATAATGCATCAAAATATCTTGAGCAATAGGGTTCATGGTTTATACCTCCTGTTCTTTTATTTTTTTAATAATCTTATCTGCGGTTATGATTTTATCCATAATCGGAACGATGTCTTCAGCCGTTGGATTGGCTATTTGAACATCATTATTTTGATAAATTCTTAATTCCATTTCGATTTCGCCCGGTTTAACATGATATTCTAAACAGAATAATGACGCATAAATTAGTAGTTGTTCCATATGAGCAGGAATAACACCGGTTTTTAAATCATGGATTCTAAGAAAATTGTTTCTAAACAAAATAGCATCGGCTGTACCAAAGCAATTCTCAGAATATACTAAAATCTGTTCTGGAATCATTTTGTAGCCGATTGCGTCATTTACATACATATTCAATGTTTTTTCAGATCTAGGTAATTTCTGTCCCAATCTGATACACTGAGCAGCAAACTCATGTAATTGAGTTCCTTTTAATGTTGCTAAATGATTTGCATACGCTGTTGCAATTTTTTCATCGTCGTAATTGATCCAATGATACTTACTAGCACCTAAGAACGCGTGTTGGCCTTCTAATGCGGAATGCTTGTTGAAGTTCATATAATACTTCCTCCTTGTTCTCTGGATAGATGAAAGATGCGAAAGACATTTTATTCATCAAATTCACATAATAATCTTGATTCGGACGATGTGGTGCATTAGCGCTCTTCTTACCTTCTAAAGCAGCCCATTTGTTTTTATACAAAACTAAAAGGTCCGGAATTCCTTGAATCTCGTTCGGGTCAAGATGCACTACTATACAACCTGGGAACATATCTTCAATTTCTGCAACCAGTTCAGTTTTAAATTTGTTTTCTAACATAATGAGCTCCTTTCGTTTTTCATAAGACAAAAGAAAAGGTAAAAAGGACACATTTTACTCTTCTCTTCATAAAAGAGCATGTTTTTTGTGCGAAGCAAAAAAGGACAAAATAAAAGCCCATGTTGTTTAGAACACAGGCTTTTAATCGTTAATCATACATGTTACAGCTCGCTTTGCAATCTGGATATGGACCACCACAAGCATCGCAACCTTCTGGAATATCAATTTCATCGTTATATATTTCTCCATAATCATTTTCATAAGTTGACTCTTCTGTTGGAAAACCTTCCCCATTTTTTACTTCTTCATCTGTGATGCTGTAATTACAAATATCACATTCCCAGAAACTATTCTTATGAATGATTGGTTTATGACAATCCGGACAAAACTGAAAACCAGTAGATATTCGAGAAAACATAGATACTTTCTTAATTCTTGCTTTTCCATTTGGTCCATCAAAAATATGTATTTCTTCTCCAATAGCATTTAGAGCTAATTGTTCAGTTTGTTTCTTTTTCTTCCGCTTATACTCATCACCCATATAGATACCTCCTTGTTAAGCGTATTATACAATAACAACATAACAAACTCAAGAATATCAATGGGTGGAGACCTTAAACATCGTCTGTTTTTCTTTTTTTTTTCTCCTTTCCGTAGAAAAGACTACTTAGAATTGATTAATGCCATGGAATCTTTAATCGAATTCATGAAAGCCTTATTTCTTTCTAATTCTCTCCCTAAACGATTATAAACCATTTCGATTGGAATATTATCTAGCATGATATCTAACTGCTCTTTATTCATTCCTTTTACATGATCGATTAAGGTCTGTTTTTCCATAGCACTCAATTCGTTGGTTCTGACAGGTGCATTTTCTTCTACTGAATAGTTTTCTTCGGCAGCATAGGTTTCTTCATCGATTGCTTCTTGGGCCGGTTCTTCCCATGCTGTTTTAGCCTCTGTTGCCTCAGTAGCTTTCTGTAAAAACGTAGGTATCTGTATATTATTGTTTTGCTTATTCATTTTTATTATTCCTCCAAAATATAAATAAAATAATTTGATAATTCTTTGCACTATCCAAAGTTTTTGTTTTTGTGTCATTTTGTTACCATCTCTCCGAACTGAATTAATTCTGATGTCGAACATTCCAAAGCTTTGGCAATGTTAACAATCTGGTCAGCTCTTGGTATTCGTTGTTTATTCAAATATCTACTAAGTGTTGGTTCTGGTATTTTTGCAATTCGTGCAAGTTCTCTCTGTGAAATTCCTCTATAATTCATTGTTTTTAAAACTTTTTCAGAAAACTTGCATTTCCATTGTGCTTCGGTCAAAATATCACCTCCAATTGCTCAAAAATACTGCTTTGGTCAAAAGCCCACTTTTTTTCGCCACTTTATATATTTTTATGATTTTTTTATTCATATTAAATAAGAGAAAAAAGTGGGAAAGTGGGCAGAAAGTCCGCAAACCCGCATAAATACTGGGTTTTTTCGTGCCCGTTTTCCATTTGGAAAGTGGGCAAAAGACCACAAAAGTGGGCAAAACCCGTTTTCCATTCGGGAAGTTGCTTATAAAAAGTGGGCAAAACCCGTTTTCCATTCGGGAAGTTCCCGTTTAGGAAGCAAAAATGGGCATAAAAATAGCCCGTCCGTAGCATCTTTTCGACCTCAAAAACAGGCTCGCAGACACCCCAAACAGGCTATTTCACACCCAAAATATCATAATAATTTACCTAATAAAGCACGGAATAATGACTAACTGTTGTTTCTCAAATACCGAATGAGAATCCAAATCAACCATAAACCACCAGTACAACATGTCAAAATGACATCCAAAAGAATACCTAAAGTTCCTCTCTTTTTACCGTTTTTCTTGCTCATATGTTTTCTCCTTTCAAATGAACATTCTCAGTTAAAATTATACCATCCACTGTCTCGTCTGTACAGATAAATATGATCTGACAGAATCTCTACAGGATCTACCTGTGATTTGTTGACTTCCTGTACCATATTATCAAACATATCCTTATCAAAGAAATAAGAATCGTTAGTAGGCACTAACAGAAGTTCATGAATGCTGGAAGGTATGACTACCAAATCACTGTTGAATTTGTCTGTAAGTTCCTTTAATAATGATTCTCGTAACATCATGGTTGCTCCATGTATCCGGGATTCATTCGTAAGAATATACAGGTTTATATCCAACTCCCCAATTTCTTTATATCCAAGTTCTGATAATACATCGCTCATACTGGATACAATAGCCTCTTCTTTTATTAAGTTCAAATATGCCTTGTGATATACCTCTTCAAATGATACACCCCAGAGTTTCAATATCTGAGAAGATACCTTGACAGTGGCACATGCACGAAGGTCCTTTTCCAAATTAATCAACACAATAACTGCCAAATCCTCTAAGAATGGTACGTACGGAATATCCACTAATAAGGATTCGTTCATTGTGCGATTGATAAGTTGCAAGGTTAACATCTGTGACATGGTCTCATAATCGGATATCTGCGATGTAATAGAACTATATTCCGCACCATCATGTTTTTGATAAGACCTGCAAATATCCATGGCGATTCTGTCATAAGACCAACCTTGCTCTATCATATCATCAAGGTAAAACACGGGGGCTATATTATTATCTTTCGACTTTAACATAACCCCCATTTTGATGACATCATTATTCTTTGAAACCTGTTGTAAAACTACCTCAACTTCCGGTAACAAATATTGAATTCTTCTGATTACTTCATTGATTTTATCTTTCATAAATTTTCTCCTTTCGACGATAGCAATTTATTTACGGTGACAAATATAAAGTAATCAAGGGAATCACCCCCTTTTCTGTCGTAAATACTACTTAGCTACTGTTCAAAGATACATGATACATTGGTCTCACCTCCATATTTTACCTGTCTTTTTGTCCTTCAAAATAATACGCTCTTCTATTTCGAACCCTGCCAAATCACAAATAGTACGAATCGTATGTATCACCTTATTTAGTTTCTCCATCTCTTTGTCGACTTTTGTGATAGCCTCAAATGCAGTTGGATCTGCATATCCAGATTGGTTCTTTCTAATATCATGTTTCATCATAAATCGTCTCTTCCTCCTCCCCATCTAAAAGAATCGTCCATAAATAATGACATCGTATGTGTTATGGCTTTATGTACTATCAAAAATATGAGGATAGCAAGGACAACAAGAATAATAACAATTCCTAAAATGATAAAAAGCATATCTCTAACTCCCTTCTTCTAGTCTTACACCTCCATATTCCCATAAATCTTCCTTTAACTTATCCATGTCCAGCTCACCATTCTGCCAGCGTTCGTAGTATTCCAAAACATGCTCGGTAAATTCCGGAATACGTTTTTGGTAAGATTTCTGCCAATAATGGTCCATAAGAACTTCTAAAGGTAGAGTTAATAGTAATATCATTGCTGTATTTACTGCTTCGTCGGTTGCCTCTTGTTTCAATTCTTCCAATTTATCTCGGATAGAATCATTTATCATGGCATCCAATTGTGACTTTGTGAGATTATATGTTGCTGTTTTCGCTTTCTTGTCTGCTCTCGCAGCTCTGCGTATTTCCGCTCTTCCCATCATTACACCCCTTATTCATACTTTCTAAAAACTTCTTATACGAACGATTTGTAGAACAGATTTCGATGCATTTACAAAGTCTGTCCAATACGGTGTAAACACATAGGAATGTAATAAATATCATTAATACTGCCTGCCAAAATGTAAGCATGTTACTCAGTCTCCTCTCCTGCTTCTTTTAATCTTTCATACCATCTTTTTTCTTTTGTTGCATAAATAGACTCAATTGTCTGAGGGTCAATTACCTTTACTTGACGAAGTTCTTCGATGCATAAAGAAATATCAGCAATTTCCTCATTCAAGTTATCCATAATCTCATCAAAAGTAAGAGGTGTAGGATTCTCGTTACGAAATTTGCGTGATAACTTCAAACAAGCTTTCGCTAATTCATTACATTCCTCAGCTGTCTGCTCTAATAAGGCTGAGATTCCAATAATATCTCCGATTGGTTTCATTTCAATTTCTCCTTCCGAGCAGTTTTCATAATACGATCCATCTCTGCAATGGTCTTGGCTGCTTCTAACTGTTTTACAACTTCATTGCCGTATAATAAATCTTTTGCAGCTTTAATAGCCTGTCTTTTAAAAAGTTTTACATCTGATTCCATTAGTTCTCCTTTTCCAAAAATATAAAGTGTTCTGCGAATCTACTTTTGCTCATACCTACATAAGCGTATGGATTGGGTTGAATGACAGCGACTAAATCACTGCCATCCGTTTTTCCCAAGTCCACTTGATATGACTCACCGACGGTAAATGTCACACCATTGAAAGTTTCGGTACGATTGAAAATACATTCTTTGATACATTTGCACATCGCTCCATTTTCAATTGGTATCATTACTGCACCGCCTTAGTAGAAACGGTATCAAGCTTATAGTGGATATTTTCCAGAATATTCTCTACAATATTTCTGGTTCGATTACTCAACTTAATATAATTTTTGTGTTCCTCATACCAATTAAAGATTTCATAAAGATTACCAGTCTTCCAACTAAAAGACCACCAATCACAAATCATCTCGATGATATACTCCATCGGCATGTCCAACAGAACCTCTCCCTCTTCTGGATCATCGTTAATAAGTACCCAGTGCTGCCAATGGTGAGGGTTACGATGAAGATGTAAAAGCCAAGCTCTGTTATAAGCTTGTACAACCTGGTAAGAGCGATTTCCACCATAAAAATATGCATCATAAGCCTTATACTCATCTCTTTGAGACTTAGATTCATCATGGGCAAAATTGGTATTCCAGTCACCTAAACCATTTACCAGATTCGGTAAATTATTACGCATCCATTCATAACCTTTTCGCACATTGTTTTTGTGTTCGATCAAATATCTATCATATTCAGCACTCATGATTACTCCTCCTTTTTCGGTCTTCGGCTCTCATATTCTTCTTTTGAAATCTCAATCAAACTGTCTTCTTCACCTTCTTTGAAGAAACGATTAATCGGAACGGTATTACCTTTTGGATCTCTCAAATATAAGATTCCAAATGTATCAAAATCCCCTTTACCATCAAACAGGAAGTCCTCACAGAACACAACATATGATTTGTCTTCCGGAATATAAGGCATTGTAATTGGATACATTTCATCAATCAATCTGCCAACAATTCCAAAATTATAAGTGCTACCTGTATGTATATCTTTACAATAACATCTATTGACGTCTGTATACTTTACGGTTCCATCTTCAAAAACATCTTTAAACAAGGAACTCATTCTTTTACACTGGTACTTTGTTCCTGGCTTATCTTCAGAATAATGACTTACGTCGTTCCATTCCTCGTCTGTATCGTCGATAGGAGTAAGTGTTTTACCCTCAATAAGACGTACCAGAATCTGTTTAGTCAGACCAATACTGAATCCGGAATGACCATCTTTACAAAGACTATGAAATGCCTTTAATGCGCTTTCATAACATGCAACACCATAGTCCCATGCTCCTTCTTCAGAACCGCTGTCTTCTCTTTCGCGTTTGCAGGCAATATCGACCTCTCTTTCAGCCCAACCCATCATTCCTTCTCTTTCTGCTGCAAAAGGTAAATCATATCGGTTGTTCGTTCTGTCGTCGATGTAAATGTTAGCGAATACCTTACGAGAATTACTTCCAAAAGATTCTACGATTTCCGGAAGATTATCATTGATAGCATCGAATTCCAATCCCTGCTCTTTACACCAGTTCACAGCATTCTCCAATTTGTCATCAACACGATTGGTCCATAGAATTAATTTGTCACCTTGTTTTCTACGATAGATTAATTCCTTAATCAGCTTCGTATTGGGTAATCCAATCTCCGGCCACTGGTTCTCACATAAAGTTCCATCGAAATCAACTGCAATAATATCTCTTTTTTCTAAAGTCTGTTCCATTTTTTTCTCCTTTTCTTTTAAAGGTTACTCCAACCCGTAATGTTTTCTTAATAATTCAAAATCAAACCCGCCTAAAATACTTTGCTCAAGTGGATTAGGATTATTAAAATGAGGATGTATTACATCTAATCGCTTTTTTACGTCTAATAATACATACAACAAATGGTCCAATTCGCGAGTATCATTAAATACAAGTTCAACGATATCTCCCGGTTCATCAAGACGATTAAAATGTCTGTTATAACAAATATCATAACTTTCTACAGAAATTTGTATCGTATCTACATTTTTAACCTCAATTTTCTTCATATGATTTTTTTCCTTTTCTTTATTTAGTTTTTATTTGACCAATCCAACAAACTCAACATATTCATTTGCTAAACTTACAAAATACCGTTTACCTTCATATTCAACATAATCTCCGAAATAATTGTAAGATTTATCCGGTTCCGATGCGTATGCAAGGATTAAGTATTTAAGCGATTTCTTTACAGCCATGAATATCAATCCTCCAATTCTTCGAAATGAAAACTATCTGTACCATCTTCTTTTTTCTCACCTATAATTCGAATGTTTGGATGTTCATTTACATATATTTCAACCATCTTTAAACATGCTTCGGCTGTACTTCTTGATACATCCATTTTTGCTTTTACTTGAACTGTCAATTCTTCAGCCTTCATTTTTTTTAATTTACCTCCTGCTCTATAATGAAAAACAAAAGAGTCCCAAATTAATGAGACTCCTTTGGATTAGGAAAACTTTCCCTAAATATTTTAATTTCTTCGTCTGAATAACCCATTTCTCTAAGTTCATCATAACTGAACTCATTGATGTGGTCTTCCAGCCATCTTTTTATACAACTCATTTTTTAGCCCTCCTTTTCATAAAGGACTATGCAAATTATGCGTTACTTACCCTCGTAACCATTACATGTAATCAGTTCAGAATATGGAAGAGACTCGATCCAATTACAGAATTCCCTCCACTCATCCTGTTTGTGAAGCTTACGATAGTAATAGATAGCATTCAGAACTTCGTAGTTTAACATAATTGTTCTACGCTGATTATAGCTACTTGGAAGAAGCTGAATCATCTGACACCAAATATCCTTAGCAGATAGACCTGTTTCTTCTTGTGTTTTAAGAGCTACTAAATATCTTTCTCTCCAGTAATTTAGAGCATTAATAGTTGTCTCAAGCGCAAGTGTTGGAACAGGTTCTCCGAGTTTACAATCTCTAACTCTTAATAAATGTTCATATGAAAAATCATCCCATGTGAATTCTTTTTCTGCAATCTTATGCATAGTAGAACAACTATTTGCCACTGTTCCAACCTTATAGGTATCAAATTCCTTCCACCAATATAAAGGCGCCACAATGTCCAAATAGACAATAATCATACGTCTGTACTTACTATGAGGTTTTCCAGCTGCTGCCAAACGCATCATGAGATCGTGGTCCCTTTTACCAACCTGTAAAGAGTAATCATAGCTGTGTTCACACTTTTCTTCCATCGCACAGTTAGCACAACCGATTCCATCATCTCCACCTTTGCAAACACCTGTGTCTGACTTTGCCCAGGAATTCAGCGGATTTCTCATACCACGAATGGCCTCTTCTAAACCATATACTTTTACATTTTCAATGTTAATCATTTCTTTTTCTCCTTTTTTATCTTTTAACCCCATACTTTGTCCGTAGTTGTGAGTTTTGCAAATAATTCTTCAGCTTCCTTTCCTTGGAAACCGTTAATAACTACTGTATTTCCTTTGATATCTCTCTGTCCTACGAGCATAATACTTTTGTCTTTACCGTTCGTAAAATCATAACTAACAAGGAAACACCCAGAGCCAATTGGTAATCTACCTGCCATTTTTTCTCCTTTCTATCATGCTTTTTGAGTACCAGCCCAACTACTTTCATTGAATTTTTTCTTATGACTTAATGCTCTACTAATTGCCAAATCAATTCCGGAACGACTTTTCAAATGATAGTAATATAAATCAGAATAAGGAGTATTTAACCTATCAATTCGTCCGGATGATTGTTCCATGATTTTATAAGAATAATTTTGAGAAAAGAATATAATTGTATCAGTCTTTATGCAGTTCCATCCCTCGGCTCCTGCTGTATACTGAACCAAATATACCCATTTCTCAGATTCCGGTACTGGCTGATGTTTATGACCATTCCATTCTGCAACTTCACCATAACAAGATTCTTCATTACCACAACATCCATGATAACCTTCGCAAGTTTCATCACAAACCAGTAAACTCTTTAATAACTCCAATTCATAATCGAAGTTATAAAATATAATAGCTCTCGGAGTCTTTTCTAAAATCTCCATGAGAGCTACAATTCTTGATTGATCTGTATTCACAATTTTTCTCAAAGAATAACATAATTCACTTGCATTCTTGATTGGCTTGTTTGTCCAAGGATTCCATCGGTTTCGGATAATATCTTTATAAGCAGAAATATCATAGGAAACAAAGATGTCTTCATGATGAGAAATGGTTCGTCTCTTAAAATCCATATTCACCAATACATTGTTGCGTAATCTAATTAATCTCCCCGTGTTCAAATATCTGTCAACCTTTGGAAATTTACTAAAACGAGAATATACCACATGCTCTCGTATGAATTCCGATTTGTTTTTATAGAAGCCATTCGCTACAAATACTGGAATATAATCCTCCCACTTGTCACCGGGAGTAGCACTTAACAGAATCCATTTATTCGCAGCACATATCTTGTAAAATGCTTTAACCCATGCACCACTACCAACTACTCTTTGCTCATCAAATATAAAGAAAGAATTTTTCACATCTACATATTTTCCGATATTATTCCAAGAATCAATAACCACTTTATTTTGGTATAGATTTTCTTCAGGGTTTGTGGAAAGAAGGAAAGTCGATAATTCCCCCTCCCATTCCAATGTGTCTCTCTTACGAGCTGTAGTGATAATATATAAATCCTGTGGTGGATCTCCCATCGGTTCATAGCAATTTGGTTCCAGAACACCCTCTTGTTCAACATAATAATACGCAAGAGCTGTTCTTGATTTACCAGAACCTACGCCACCACAAAGAATACAGCCGTTGTGCATTTCTGCGATGGCTTCTCGTTGATAATCATATAATGGGATTGCCATTTTATTCAGCTCCTATTCCGCTATTAATAATAAGTCCAGCGCCATCTCCTGATCCACTATAATATGTAGGCATCTTTCCATCCCATTTATCGATCCATTCTTTTCTCAAAATATCAGAAGAAAGCGATTCGTTTAACAGTTCATTTGCTTTTCTTTCAGCCTCAGCTTCAATAAGTTTTGTCTCGGCTTTAATCTTAGCTGCATCTTGTTCTGCCTGGGCTTCTACTGATTTTTGCTTAGCTTCAGTCTGAGTCTTCAATAAATTCTGTTCTGCCGTTTCGACTGATTTCTTTGCAACTGCTTCATCTGTAATTGCTTTCTCTAAAGCTTCTCCAGCATCCATATCAATAATAGATATCGAATAGAATTCAACACCATATTTGGCAAATTCATCTGTCAAAGACTGATTTAACTTAGCATATATATCGCTTCTACTGCCGCCCAAAATATCAATAATATTATACTCCGTAGTAATCAATTCAAGCACTCTTTGAGTCGTAGGTACAATCAGATTCTGAGACATGTTGTTCAGCGTACGATATTGCTTAAATATCAGATAAGCATTTGATGTATTTACACGATATTTGATATCAAGAGTGCTGTTTAAATACTGAGCATCTTTTGTTTGAGTGGTGAGATTCTCAACGGTCATCGACTGAACTTCTGTATTGATTACGTATACCTTGTCAAATATATTCTTCGAATGAAATCCCTCTGTTAAAGTAACATTCTGCGTACCACCGAATGGACTGTAAACAATACCAACCGAATTCGCCGGTATCTTTGTAAAGAATCCAAATAGACAGATAGTCATACCAAAGATTGCCAGCAGCTGTTTCTTACATAATTTCCAGTTGCATTCAACCCGATCAGAATCATAACGAGTTTCTCCCGGTATCTTTTCAATATTGAAACCGAGACCAACAAACAATAAAATAGTTAAAATGATACTTACAATTAATAAAGCCATAATTTTTCTCCTTTTCAAAATATAAAGGGAGTCATCATCTGACAACTCCCTTATTTGTTTCGTTGTAATATTTTTGAACTTCCTTGACTAAAGCATGTTTCTTTGCTTCTTCTGCAGAGCATCCATGCTTTTTACAATATCGTTCTATATAGTTTTCAAAATCCGTCATATCTGCTCCTTATCTAAAAGGTGGTTCTTCGTCATCCGGACATTCCTGTTCCGCATACTTATGAGCAAAGGCATCTTCTTCAATAACGGCATACATCTCTTTCAAATACGCCTTAACACCAGATTTACCATTTACTTCCCATTTGTATGGATTGATAACAAGGTCAACCGTTTTAATCTCTGCAAAATCAAGAGTATCAATTGATTCCTCATCCAGCTTTGTCTTGGTCTTACGAGTTACCATATATACTTTAGGAGGAGCAACCTTATAACTTACTGCTACCTGAATATAATGGGTAGGTGTTTCGTCCGAATCGCGAGGAGCTAAGATTCTTACATTCCATCCATCCTGTGATAACTTCTCAGCCCATTCCGGATCATCGATAGCCACACAGAAGCTTCTGTCTCCTTCTCTGTTGAATTTACCCTCTCTTCCAGAAAAGTTACGAAACTGTCCAGGAAGCAATCTCGCGTTTTCAATGATAATGTTGTCTACATAATTGTTAGCCATAGCTTTAATCTCCTTTATTTCTTAAAATAATATTTTTTGTTATACTTCTTTGTGTAATGAATACCGTCTACCGTATCATAGTATTCACCTACAATACGGTAATCGATATGTCTTTTAAACCACTGTTTAATACGTTTAATCATGATGATGTTCTCCTAACGCCATGGTAATTCTGTGGTGTATACTGGTTTGTCCATATATTCACCCTTCTCAAAAGATGGTCCAACGTAAGGGTCATCAGACACAAACCATGAGTAGTCACCGTATGCAACAATCGTATGTATCGCCTCGTCAACCATAGCATCGTAGTAAGAACGGTCGATACTATCCTGTAACCCCTTTTCTCTTACCATCTCTGATTCTAACCAGCGATATCCTTTAGAGCCGGTAGCCGCTGCATATCCTTTTTCGCCAGTCTTTTTGTTTTCGGTTTCTCGTAACAACAATCCACCACCACATCCAGGTTTAATCGGACAGAACTGACCAACTTTTCCAACAAAGTGATAAGCATGACCTTTAGCAATTTCTTTAACCAAAGGATCAAGTTCTGCATCACCGCTATTACCACTGAGATCCATTGTTACTCCGAATTCTTTTGCTTTCTTTACGATTTTTTCCAAATCTTTTTCATACTCAGAAACATCCGGTAAATCTTCATTCATATCCAAATATAAAGACGAGGTTACAGACTTAGTTTCACACATATCGTTGAATGTGATTTCTTCTTTACTGAACATCTTCTTGAATACATAAGGAATCTGGAACTGAGTACCCGTCGCAGTCCATTTGCCGCTCTTCTTTTTGTTATCTCCCGGTTTGTATCCGTAGATCTGTTCACACTCTTCAGCATCTTTATACTTAGCAATATAAACCGCATCGTTTACAAGACACATTCTGTCGTACGTAGCTTCATGTTCAAAGGTGTAGCCATAATCCTCACCAAATTCCATAACAAACTGGATGATTTCTGGAGTTGCATCTGGAATCTTGATAGAGTCGGTTTTAATATGAGCAACCGTGAATCCTCTCTTCTGAACCTCATATTTCAAATCAATCATAAACAAAGCACCACGCTTAGCCACGATATTATCAATGTTACGAGGGTCTCTGAAAGGATTATCAAAGTTCGCAGCTGTCAAACCGTATACAGAGTTAATAGCTGTCTTTAAACCGTTTGCTAAATCAGCAGATTTCATTTCCCCATCGATTACTTTCTGAATGAACGGGGTTAATTTTCCATCTAGCATATTATTTACAATTTCCCATGCTTCGTGTTTGATACTTACACGACCCTCTACAATATCATAGAAAGCCCTTGTGAATTTCGGACCAAATAAACATTCTGCAATAGTGCTATGTGGATGCATAGAAGCAACGTCCAATAATGCAACATTTCCATACATTCCGGGTTCAGAATATACATAACCGCCCTCACCAACTTCTTCTCCACGATAGGTAGAAACACCATGGTCGTATTTATAACCCGGGAAATATGGTAAGATACTTCCTGCTTCACCATGAGTTTTAGACATCATCTTTGGACAAGCTTCGGCAAGGAATTGATATGTTTCCTCATCTACATTATTTGTAGGCTCTGCCAAATTGCGATAATGGAATTGTGATTGCGGCTTACGCTCCGAACCAAATATAATTCTAGTAGTTAATGAGTTTGTGGTATCATTTACAGACATACCAGCCAAATCTGCCAGAATCTGTCTAGCGGTCCAGTCTGCCTTTAAATAATGAAAAGCCGCCTCAGTTGCAATAACATCGTTATCACAATATTCAGCGACTTTAGTCCATAACTCTTCTGGTACCGGCTGATCCCAAGGAAGACCTAACTCCTGGTGATGTGTTCCGGCTTTGATAATTTTTATTTCTTCTTCTGAGAAACCTTTCTTTGCCAAATCATCTTCGGTCAGATTTCCCATTTCAATTTCTAGTTTCTTTAAGCCCTTCTTATTACTCGCCGATGCAAAATCATATACATCTGTGTAAGATACATTATAGGCTTCTCCAAAGAAACAATTTGAACTTCCAGAGATAATTCTCTGAGAGAGCTTGTACAATGCTTCATTATCATATCCCATTAATCGAGCGTATAAAATATGATTATCATATCTTCGACAGTTAAAACCGATTAATCGGAATTTCATCAACTCTTCAATCTCTGAAGGTGATGGATTAATCATTCGTATTACCGGTTTATCAACACCTGCCAATTTCCAGTTCACTAAGAACAAATTTGGAAATACCTCAATATCATAGAATACAGTTTTGGCATTATCGTTTTTTACACCAGCTGATGCATCAGCAGATTTGAACTGCATCTTGTTAACCAATTTGATACAGTATTCTGCTTGATGTGTGCTAGCTGCTCCAAAAGCTAAGATAGCATTGCGCATATCCGTGACATCGTAATTCAAATCACTGTTATACGCATCTTCCAATATCTTGTAAATAAAGTCGATGCTAGGCTTAGTACCTGGATGAATCTCCTTATTCAAGTTACGTTTTATCAGTGTTCTAAGCCCTTTCTCGCTCTTTATAGCCTCGAAATTTACCATTTTTTCTCCTTTCATTGGTAACCCTGAGCTAATCGTTGCGATAGGCAAGTCGTTACACTTTGTAAGTTTTCTTCTCAGTGAACTCTTACCTGTGAACACTTTAATCTCAATATGGTCGTCATAAATTCGACTTAATTTTGACACATCCCCAGAATATAAATAATGAAGATGAATACCGGCTCCACTCTTGCTTAATTCGGCATAAGTTGGAGGCCATTTGCTCGCTTCTTTCAAATTCAGCTCGAATGATTTTTCACCATTTTCATCTGGGATATCAAAATCAATCACTATGTGATTCTCTGGAACCTTGACATAATGAAGTCTTGAAGTGTCGATTCCAGATAATGTTGTTGTGACATAATCCCATCCTTTACTTGGGGTTTCTCGTTCATTTGCGTACTGAGCTTTGCAACCCGAGCAAGCTCTGTCGAAAACGCTGTCCCTAGCGGTAAAGTTGAGATAAACACTATTTTTTGTTCCATCTTTTTCCTCCGGCTTTTTTACAGTTTCAAACTTATCAGTACGGAATCCTACATAATAACTCCTTACTCTTGTGCCGTCATCCATATTAAATCTGTCCTTATAATCCCAGAAGTAATTCTTCAATTCCTCTTTAAATATCCTTTGAGAATATGGATAACCAACTTTTGCCTCGTCACAGTATGTCTTATACATTTCCCATGCGGCTTTTAGAGTTGTTCCGTCTTCTTTCTTGAACACATGATACGAATCGATTACAAAATTATAGAAGTCATTGGATGCTCCCAACATTGCAATCGGAACATAATCATCGTATTCACCGGGATTACTTAAATATACCTCTTGACAGTGATAAGCAATCGCTCCCAATTCAAATTCTATCTGCTTCATGATTTGCTTATACTCTTTTGGGTCTAATTTATTTCCAGATGGAGTTACATCTATCAATCTTCGAATTAATCCCGACTTGGCATCTGTAATTCGCACTGGCTTATTCGTACCCATGAATAGAAAACTTTTGAAACGATTAGAATAGGTAGACTTAAACTTTTCATTTACCGTCATTAACTCATGTGAAACCAAACTGTTCAATCTAGTGTTATCCTCAATCTTGGATAAATCACCATCATGCTGTATTGCAACCAAAGGATTGCTCTTGAATGCCTCCAACGCAAATGCATTACTGGAAGAACCAAGAGCTTTCGCATCAAATACGGAATAGTATCCTTCAAATAATTGCTGAACGATGTTTAAGATAGTTGACTTACCAGTTCCGGCAGCACCATATAACACCAAGAATTTCTGCAATCTTTTAGATTCTCCAGATATAATAGAGCCAATAGCCCATTCAATCTTTTTCCGTTCTTCCTCAGTATATAAAGTGGAAATTAGCTTTTCCCAAGCATTAATTTCACCTTTTTCCAGAGGATAGTTTAATCGCTTACTAGCGTAATCTTTCTTTCTGGTCTCACTATTCGAAAATATCAATTTCTCATCTAACATATGGAAAGAATCTCTCATATGCTTTTGACAATACTTGTGCCAATGGTCAATCATTCCATTTTCTGAATCCCACATATAAAGCACTTTGATATTGGAATCGAATCTTTGACGATTTTCTTCTGCATATCTATCCAGTTCTTTATCAATCAAATAAATTACGTCTTGCTCGTCCGTAGACCACAGACCACGTTCCTCATTCCAGATAGCATAGAAGTCACCACCACGAATCATTAAATCGGAGCTTTTCTTAATCACGAACTTCGGATAGATTTCTATTACGCCTCGCTTCGTCGAACGAGTTGAAATCATTAAGAAGTCCAACATAGTGACTATTCTCCTTTCTTCTTCAGCTCCTCAATTTCGTTTTTAAGCTCAGCAATCTTTTTGTCTCTTGCAGCATCTTCCAATGTTTTTAGTAACATATGAATAGAGATACTGCAAATACACACAGTTGTTAATTTAAGTGCCTTACTGTGATTATTTACCACTTTACAAACCTGCTTTGTAACCACTTCGTTTGTACTTAAACTCTTGAAAATATAACCAAATACGTCGTTCATTTTTTAACACGCTCCTTAATTTTTTATGAATCTGTCTAGGTACCACATCATCTGATACCAAATTTCTTCCGAACGTAAATCATATGGACAATGTGGAATATAAAACAATCCACCTTCTCCATTACGTCCGTATTCTCTATTTAGTAATCTGTCGATTACTTCTTCTACATAACATTCATTAAACGAGGTGTCAGACATACCATCTAACTCCAAGTTTTCAATCATATCCCAGAACCACTTACCGGTACGATTACCGATATCTGGATCATCCATGATATGTTCTTCGCAACGATCTGATAATGCAACCATCATTTCTAATACGCTGCATTGCCTATCGTCTAAATAATTAGATATCTCTGCATCTGCATATCCGCATTCATGTCCAAATCGATATCTAAGGTTTATCCCATCTTCCGCTCTATTACCATCCATACCAATAATATAAATAAAATCGGTTTGAAATAAATAATTCAGAAGCTTACGATAGGATAAACGCTTTGAATACCGATTGACACATACGAGATCATACATCCAATTGAAATATCGGTTAATCATATAATCTCTTGTCACTCTAATCCCCCAATTCGATTGGACGTGGTTTAGATTTGACTACATCAGAGTAGTTCCTGTTATCCCATAAAATCTCATAATCACACTTCAGTCTGTCATTTCTGACATGTACGGAATCGTCCTCATATTCACCGAAATGATTTAGGGATTCCTCTCCAACGATGTCATCCACATCCTCAATAATTTCATCTCCTTCAGTTAAGACGCCATCCGCATAATATGTGAGACTAATCTGATTGTAATAATCAAATTCTCCAAAATCATCTGGCGAAATAACATAAGGTTTATCGATTTCTTCTTTGTCCGGCTCTTCTTTCTCAGGAGTATCACTACTAATTGCAGAATAGTTAGTATATCCATTCTCTTGCAATTTTGCAGCATACTCAGAAAGCTCCGGTTTCTCTTTTGCTGCTTCCGCTGCCTTGATAGCTTCTTCTAATCCCTCAGATTTAATATTGGCAATTGCCTGTCTCATGGATTCTCTATCTTCGGCAATATTTTCTTCATACTTCTTATTAAAATATTGATAAGTTGCAACCACGCCTACTGCGCAACCGCTCACAAATATCAATGCATTTGATAATTTACTCATTATCTTTTTCTCCTTCCGTTCGTAGTGTCATGGTAGTGAATGCTAAGCCTCCGAAGAATAATGAAATACTCAGCAATGCCCCACCAACAATGTGTCGTTTCCTTTTCGTATCAAGTGAATAATCCAGCATAGAGATAATCGCTTCAAAACCCTCTAACATAAGAAGCTACCTCCTTTCGCTAGATAACAAAACAAGACCTTTAACAAAGCAAATACCTGCCATTGCTGCGAATACATAAGAAATCAATCCTACATTACCCATACAAACACTCCTTTCATTCATAACTTGAAAAACAATGGTTACCAACTTGGAACATTGGTACTCCGTATTCTCCATAATCATTCGCTGTGAAGAATATAACTTCTGAATTCAGACGATGATAAATTTCCTCTCGAACTAGATCACAAATATCATCTGTAACAGTCACACGAGTATATCTATCATTCCACATTGAAGAAAATTGATAGGGTTGATAAATAACATCTTCAACTGTATCCGGAAAATAGGGAGAATCGATTCTGTTAAGAATAGTATCAATTACCAATCTTTGTCCTTCCTCACATTCTCCCTCAGCTTCTGATAATGTGACTAATCCAATTAGATTAATTTCCTCTTCAGTGAATGAACATTCTTTTTCTATAGTCTGAATATGAATAGTTATCACTGGTTCATATACATTTTGTACATCTTTCAGTTGAACGGTTTTAGTTTCAATCTCAACGTCTTGTGTAGAAATTGGATTTGAATAAATGGAAATAAATAAAGCTAAAACAAAAAATAGTTTTCGCATTATTTCTTATCTACCGGATCGCCATTATCGTTAACTTCGATAATCTGTCCATCGATACAACGATAATAGGTATCTTCTTTAATATTTTCACCGTCAACAATTACCAGTTTTGCTCCTTGTAATATCCATAAATCTTTATTGAAAGGATCTTTATACTCACCATCTGAGTAAGTATCCCCGATATACTTCCAGTCTGAAAGAACAAGATGTGCGCCTTTACATCCTTTCGCTTTCGCCTCATGTCCCCATGCAACTGCCACAGCGGTAGAATCACTTGCGTCCGAAGCACCCTTGTAACCTGTTGCAGATGAAGCACCGCAGGTACCTGTTGCAGATGAAGCACCGTAGTCACCTGTTGCAGATGAAGCACCGCAGGTACCTGTTGCAGATGAAGCACCCTTGTAACCTGTTGCAGATGAAGCACCCTTGTAACCTGTTGCAGATGAAGCACCGCAGGTACCTGTTGCAGATGA
>Ga0129310_1000525_pt1 | contig 46051 bp, 54 predicted proteins | sample Go1ome_2_FD_94433 | JGI IMG/M metagenome (GOLD analysis project Ga0129310, IMG submission 94433) | Western lowland gorrila individual fecal microbial communities from Wisconsin, USA - Go1022A metagenome | ecosystem: Host-associated > Mammals > Digestive system > Large intestine > Fecal | place...
CCACATAACCTGCACCATAGGTTCCCATTGCCAGAATTAACGCCATTGCCGTTGATGATTCAGGAAAAAATATTTCATGAAACACTAACGCTGCGCCGAGCGAATATAACTGGAAGTCCATAATTCACAGGTGTTTTTTCCCATCCTGTGGTTTCCTTGGCGTTTTCTAGGTTTTTTCAGATAGTTGCATTTTTTAAAAAGCATCCTAAGTTCGATCTCAGTGTCTATCTGGGGCCTATTTCTGTCCCATATATGCCCCAAAAAGACTCCCCAACAGATAAGTAGTTTTTTCATGGATTTACGCGTAAAATCAATAACGGCTGGAAATCATTCAATACTCGCACTATCGAAAAATTTACCAGCCAACCGCAGCACGTTCTTGCATAAGGCGTGTCTGCGGTTTTTCAACTATTCAGATACATCACTCCCATCACATTCATTCCTCCGCATCAAAGGCATATAGGCTATATCACCTTGATATTTTTCTTCTTCAGATAAAAACTGTTATCTATGTATACTTTTAAACCCAATCCGTGTAGAGTCTCTGCATAAGATAGTTTGCAGTTGCCACTTCAGCTTGCGCCATAAACCGCCTGATTTTTGCCGCCACCTGTTAGCATTCCTGTATACCTGAAACGACAATGTTTATCTACGAACTTTAAGAACACCCAGGATAAAAATTGTCAACTATATCATATATAACACATTACTAATTCGAGGCTATATGAACAGCATACTGATAATCACTTCGCTCCTTATCATATTCAGCATTTTTAGTCATGCTCTAATAAAATTAGGGATTGGCATATCCAATAACCCAGACAAAACCGATGTATAAGTCAACATATCCTGAATCAGACATACAATATCGCAATGAAAATCAATAATATTTTAAGGAATATCTTCATGAAATCAAAAGACACCCTAAAGTGGTTCCCTGCGCAGCTTCCTGAAGTAAGAATTATCCTAGGGGATGCTGTAGTGGAAGTAGCAAAACAGGGAAGACCTATCAATACCAGAACATTGCTTGATTACATTGAAGGAAACATAAAGAAAAAGTCATGGCTGGATAACAAAGAATTATTACAAACAGCGATATCAGTTCTTAAAGACAACAAAAATTTAAATGGTAAAATGTAATATAATAAACTTACTTTTTTATCATTTTTCCACTTTAACAACATTTTGCTCCACTTTTCCACGACCAAACAACTTGAAATCTGGTTAAAATAACACGCAACACTATTCTTCTTCCTTGAGTCCGCCCGGAACTCGAAAAACAAACCGAGTTAAGGCCATTTTTCACAAAATCGATTTTGGATCTCACCAAAATTACGTGGTTGCATACGCATTCGTTTATTTTCGAACGTGTACATACAAATATGTACAAAAATAATCAAAATTATTTTCTGAGATGCATTATGATATGTACACCAATTTCGTATAGAAGATCTCACTATGTCTCGAATTTATGCTTACTGTCGGGTATCAACTCTGGAACAAACAACCAAAAATCAACGTCGGGAAATCGAAAGTGCAGGTTTTAACATCAAATCTCAGCAAATAATTGAAGAACAAATTAGCGGCTCAGCAGCAACCAGTGAGCGTCCTGGTTTTAACCAGTTGCTTGATCGACTGAAAAGAGGTGATGCATTGATTGTCACAAAACTGGATCGCCTCGGTTGTAATCCAATGGATATCAGTAAAACGGTGGAACAACTGACCAAAGCAGGTATCAAAGTGCATTGCTTAGCATTGGGGGGCGTTGACCTGACCAGTCCACCTGGAAAAATGATGATGCAAGTAATTTCAGCAGTCGCTGAATTTGAGCGAGACCTTTTACTTGAGCGTACTCATTCAGGGATATTAAGAGCACGGGGCGCAGGAAAGCGATTTGGTCGCCCACCTGTGTTAAATGATGAACAAATACAGAGGGTACTAGAGCAAATTAAGTCAGGTATAAATATAAGTGACATTGCCCAAGAATTCAAAACCTCGCGGCAAACCATTTTAAGAGCTAAAGCAAAAAATCAGACACCTGATATATAAAAATAATCTCGGTGTGAGATTCCTTACGTTTTCCAAGCCCCCCCTTCCTAGCCTTAAATGGAAAGATACTTCTAATTATAGAATTTATATATCTTACCCTACGGTAGGGCTGGCCATTCAATATCCGGTGCAGTTGATGTATCAACACGGTTCAGCAACACCCGATACTTTTTCCAGGCTTCCAGCAACAAGGTTTCTTTCTCCGTTGCGATCTCCAGATCCACAGCATCCTGAAGCGGCGCTATATGCTCACTGGCTACCTGCATCAGGCTGTTTTTTGTTTCTTCCGCCTCCCGGATCCGGAACAGTTTTTCTGCTTCCGTATCCTTCACCCAGGCTGTGCCGTTCCACTTCTGAAACTCCCCTTCCGGGGATAACCAGGTGACATTTTCCGGTAATGAGCCGAGTTCAGAAATAAATAACGCGTCGCCGGAAGCCACGTCATAGACCGTTTTTCCCCGATGGTCTTCAACGAGATGCCACGATGCCTCATCACTGTTGAAAACAGCCACAAAGCCAGCCGGAATATCTGGCGGTGCAATATCGGTACTGTTTGCAGGCAGACCTGTATGAGGCGGAATATATGCGTCACCTTCACCAATAAATTCATTAGTTCCGGCCAGCAGGTTATAAATTTTTATGGTCCGTGCTTGTTCACTCATTCTGAATGCCATTATGCGAGCCTCACAATATAGTTAAATGCGATGTTTTTGACGGTGTTTTCCGCGTTACCAGCAGCGTTAACGGTGATGGTGTGTCCATGTGAACCAATCGCAACAGAGTGCGTATGAGCACCAATACCGACAGTATGCGCGTGTGCACCCGCAGATGCTGCTGTGCCGGACAGTGAGTGTGTATGGTTTCCTTCTGAAGATGATTTACCTACCCATTGGGAGGTGCCACTGGTTAATGAGCCACTGATACCAACCTGATTAGTCCCGCTAACTTGAGTACTCCCTGCCGGAAACATTCCAGTAGGTTGACTCCCGCTATTCGTTCTGGGCCCAGTCTGACTATGTTGGTGGGCCCCAGCTGAACTTGTAGAGCCGCTCAGACTGTGCGTATGCGCCCCGGTGTTATTCGTGGATTTAGTGCCGTAATCAAACGACGATGTGGTTTTCGTCCCCAAATCCGTACTGGATGCGCTGGCGCTGTGGGTGTGCGATTTTATGCCGTCCTGTTCCTGAGACAATACGGCCCGACCACTGGCAGGTTTGCCCTTAATCGTCCAGCCACGCATATCAGGGATCACGCCTGACGGATAAGCGGCTGCAAGTTTCGGGTATGCAGATTTGTCAAAAGTCTGCCCCTGCATCAGGGCATAACCAGACGGAACGGTATCTGATGGCCACGGGATTGGTGCACCGACTGGATAAAACTCTGCAGGAGGATGAGCCGAGGTGTAAAGCTGCGCCCACGGCGACCAGTTTGCGTCGATCGTATCCCGTCGTGAACGAATAAATGCCGGAGCATGAGCACCGCTTGTACCACTCCAGCCGATGAGTAACTCACCTTCGCCAACGGCTGTCATCCCTTTCAGGTGAATGATATTTCCATACGCTGTTGGATATCCGTTGTTATACACCTCGTATAACTCAAGACCTGTTGCCCCCTGCGTATTGTCTGTCAGCGCGGTTACCCGACCTTTTGAAGCCAGATTAACTGATGATACTGCTGTTCCACCTGACGGTAATGCCCCGATCTCTGATGCCGTTGGCTTATTTCTGGAGTTATAGTCCCTTCGCCAGCCAGGTGAATAATCTGTTCCGTGATTAATATAGGTAAACTGGGCGTTAGTTGTTCCGCCACCAGTGGAGGTGGTCGGTGTGGTAATGCGGATCGTCATCGCTGACTTTATCCCCATTACTTCAATGACGGCTCCTGCGAGATGAATATTACCGCAGCCAGTATCAGTAATGATTTTATTATTGCCATAAGACCAGGAACCCTTGCACATCCAGTATGGATGGTTAAATGCTCCCTGAGAATCCAGCCACTCGATAAACTGTGCAGTCGTCCAGTTTCCTGTTGTTGTGCTTACTGACCCACCGAAGGCACGGCAGGCACCAATATTTTTCGTAAAGGTGTCTTTGCCAGGGATATCCGCACCGTTCTGATCTTTCTGCAGACGTTTCTCAGCATTGTCATTGGCTGCTTTTACTGCCTTTGGCGTTGCCGCCAGCGTTTCAGACGTGCTGTTGGTCGCACTGCTGAGCTGTACTATCCCCTTTTTCGTCGTGCTCGCATCCTCAAGCGCCACGGCGGATGCAATATCCTCTGCCCGTTTTGCTGCTGTCTCGGCGCGCGTTGCCGCGGATTCCGCCGTACTTTTGCTCTGAGCTGCCGCCGTCGCACTACCAGCTGCCTCTGTCGCCTTCGTGGATGCCGTCGTGGCGCTGCCTTTCGCTGCTGATGCCTGTCTGGTCGCCTCATCTTTTGAAGCAGACGCAGATGATGCCGATGACGCCGCCGAACTGGCGGACGATGCAGCTGCCGTTTTTGAGGATTCTGCACTGGTTTCCGACGCTTTCGCGTTCGTTTCGGATGTCTTCGCTGCGGATGCAGACCTCGCTGCTGCGCTGGCCTGTTCAGCGGCTTCGCCAGCCTTCGTTGTGGCTGTTGAAGCAGACGATGCGGCACTTTCTGCCGATTTTCCGGCGGCAGTGGCTCTGGCTGAGGCCTGCCCGGCACTTGTTGACGCGGCACTGGCAGATGATGCAGCCGCTGTTTTTGAGCCTGCCGCAGCTGAGGCACTCTGTCCCGCTGCCGTTTCAGAAGACCTGGCGTTCGTCTCGGACGTTTTTGCCGCCTTCGCGGAATTTGCTGCCGCCGTTGCCGAGGAAGCGGAACTACTGGCGCTCGAGGATGCGTTCGTTTCTGATGATTTCGCTGCCTCTTTTGAGGCCGCCGCATCCCGGGCTGAGGTGGCAGCTTCTGACGCTTTCGTAGTCGCGGTGGATGCAGAAGTGGCTGCTGATTGTTGTGACGCTGCGGCATTCGTTTCTGACGTTTTCGCCGCACCGGCACTGGTAGCCGCCGCGCTTTTTGAGGACTCTGCAGCGGCAGCACTTTTTTCCGCTTCAGTGGCCTTTGTTGATGCCGTTCCTGCGCTGGAGGACGCTGACTGAGCCGACGAAGCGGCCTGTCCGGCTGACGTGCTGGCTGCGCGTGCTGAGCCTGCAGCATCAGTCGCATGGGTTGCCGCCTCACTGGCAGATGTGCCGGCATCGCCGGCTGACTTCTTCGCGGCTGCCGTGTTCTGTGCCACCGCGGACGCGTTACGCGCCACCTCTTCCACCATCAGTTCAAAACGGCGCAGAGCCTCCGGACGGGCATCATCCTCCGTCATGGCACCGAGAAAATCATTCAGCGTACCGGGTCGGGAATCTTCATACACGGTGATAGTCCCGGCATGTGACGGCGGGAATCCCTCCACCAACAGAATAACGCTGTACTGACCGTACTCAACGTCCATGCTGTAACGCCCGGCTTCATCCGGATTTTCTGAGGCCAGCGTGTTCACCACCACCGTGTTGCTGTTACGTTTTGCTTTCAGCTGGATTGTGCAGTTCTGTACCGGTTTTCCTGTGCCGTCTTTCAGTACACCTGAAATCTTTACTGCCATATTCACCCCACAAAAAAGCCCGCCTGAACCGGCGGGCTGTCATAACACTGTGTTACCTGGCTAATCAGAATTTATAACCAACACCAACGATGAACCCGTCAGTGCGCCAGTCGCCACTGCCGGAGCCTTCATAAGCGACATCAACGGCCACGGATTCGGTCGGGTTAAACTGCACGCCAGCTCCCCACGCCAGAGAGGTGTTACTGTGGCGAGCGTCATCACTTCCGGTCAGCACATCATGCGTTTTCCCCTTGTTGTCAGTTACGCGGAGATAATCCCCGGAGAAAGTCGACACACGGCTGTAAGCCACACCCGCCATCGCATACGCGCTGAACCATTCATTCACGCGCACAGACGGCCCCGCCATCACGCTGAACCAGCGGTTACGAACGGAATCTTCATGCCAGCGGGTATCGCTGTAACGGGTAAGCTGGCGATTCTTGTCTCCTGCATAGCTGAATGACGTCACCATCCCCAGTGTGTCCGTAAACTCATAACGGTATTTCACGTTAATCCCGTTCAGATCATCGCTGCCGGGAACGTTCGTCGAGACATGAAGATACCCCGCGCTCAGCGTGGACTGATGTTCAGACGCCCATGCAGGCGCACCGGATACGGCCAGACAAATGGCTGCGGACAAAATGGCTGCATAAAGTTTACGCATAATTACCTCTCGCTTTTCTGCAATAAAAAAGGCGTCATTTCTGACGCCCGTTCTGGGTTATAAAATTCAGCTGATACTGATACCTGCTGTGGATTTTTTCATCACCACAACCAGCAGATCGCTGATACTGGTTGTTGGTGTCCAGTTATTCGCTCCTGATGAAGATACGGTGAATGTCAGTGTCAGCGTCCCCTGTCCGGCAGGCATATCTATAACTGAGGAAAATACGCCCTGAGCATCCGTCGTGGACTGATTAAAAATCTCCTGACCATTGCGGGTCACTCTTAACCGGCAGGTTGAATACCAGTATGACTGTTGGTTATTACTGTTGAAATTCTCATGCTTACCACCGCGGAATAACACTGGCGGTATCATGACCTGCCGGTCAAATTTCTGATCATCACTGATTCTTACCGTGATGGTGCCACTGGCATAACTGTTCGTGCGGGGGAAAGACTTGCTGACCGTTTTGACAATATCGCCTTCAATCTGATTGGCTGACAGTTTCCCCTTAATCTGACAGTTCTCATTAATCGTGACGTTGTTGAGCGTCCCGGAGTTCGCATTCACACTGCCACTGATATCCGCATTTTTAGCAGTCAGCTTTCCGTCTGATGTCAGGGAAAATACCGGAGGACTGCCACCGCTGGTAATGGTGGGTGCCGTCAGGCGTTTCAGGAACACGTCGTTCATGAATATCTGGTTGCCCTGCGCCACAAACATCGGCGTTTCATTCCCGTTTGCCGGGTCAATAAACGCGATACGGTTAGCAGCAACCAGAAACTGGCTCAGTTTGCCTTCCTCCGTGTCCTCCATACTGAGGCCAATACCCGCGACATAATGTTTGCCGTCTTTGGTCTGCTCAATTTTGACAGCCCACATGGCATTCCACTTATCACTGGCGTCCTTCCACTCTTTCGAAAACTCCTCCAGTCTGCTGGCGTTATCCTCCGTCAGCTCGACTTTTTCCAGCAGCTCCTTGCCGAGATGGGATTCGGTTATCTTGCCTTTGAAAAAATCCAGGTAACCTTCCGCATCATCGCTCGCCCGACCGACGGCCTCCACGAATGCCGATTTGCCAACGGTGTTCACACTGCGGATATAAAAGTAATAATCATGGCCCGGTTTGATATTGATACTGGCGGCTATCCAGTACAGCGCCGTACCAAGATAGCGGGCTGTGGTTTCAACCTGCCTGATATCGGTAATCCGCTTTTCCGAGAACCAGAACTCAAACTGTACCGTCGGATCATAAACCGCAAGATGCGGCGTGGCGGTGATCTGAAAATAGCCCGGCGTCAGCTCAATCCGCGACGGCGCTGCCGGTGCGGCAATCCGGAACGATACCGACGCCGGATCGCCCTGCTGTCCCCACGCATTTACCGCCCGGACCGTCAACATGTAACGCCCCAGCGCCAGCTGCCTGAAGCGGTATGTGGTTTCCGTCGTCCTGGCCGTACTGACCAGCCGCTCACTGCCGTCATCCGCGGCCACGGTCAGGCGAAGCATAAAACTCACCCCCTTCACCACCTTCGGCGTGTCCCAGCGCGCCAGCACCTGATATTCCCCGCTGTCTGCGGTGACTTCTGCGGTCAGGTGCTGCACCGCTGGCGGCGTGACACCATTCACCGTGCCGCTCTGGTCGCCGTCAAAGTGCGCCCCGTTATCCACGATGGCCTCTTTTTCCGGCACATGCTGCACGGCAGTGATGGCATACGTGCCGTCGTCGTTCTCACGGATACTCACACAGCGGAACAGGCGCTGGCGCAACGTCGGCAACTTCAGCCCCCACACGCTGTATTCAGCAACGCCGTCAGGAACACGGCTCACTTTCACCTTCACGCCGTCGGTGACGGACTGGACCTCCACGCTGACCGGATTACCCTCACCGTCAACCTGGCTTATCAGCGTGGTGCCGGAGGATGGCAGCGTGATTTCACGGTCGAGCGTCAGCGTCCGGGTCTGGCTGTTTACCGCCAGCACGCGCCCGCCGGTGCTGATACCGGCATAGTCATCATCACAGATTTCAATGACATCGCCCGGCACATGGCGAAGCCCTTCTGCGCCCACGCTGAAGTCCACGGTCTGCGTTTCCAGCAGTTCTGTTTTAATCAGCCACAGCCCGGCGCGGTGTGCCTGCCCCCGGCTGGTACAGCCAAAAGCATCCATCTTCGTGACGTTACGACCGTAACGGGCAATGGCCTGCGTATCCTCCACAAGCTCTGTCGCCGTCTCCCAGCCGTTGTTCGGGTCAATCCAGTTCACCTCAACGGCATTATGGCGGTCTTTCAGGGCGCTGAAGCTGTAGCGGAACGGCGCGCCATCATCGGGCATCACCACATTACTGCGGTTATAGGTCCACACCTTATCCGATGGCCGGTCCTGCACAAACGTCAGCGTCTGCCCGTTCCATACCGGCATACAGCGCATCGCCGAGCAGAAATCACTGAGCACATCCCACGCCTTGCGCTGCGTGGTCAGGTACGCATTACAGGTAATACGCGGCTCCGTGCCACCAAAGCCATCCGGCACCGACTGGTCGCAATTCTGGCCGATGACATACAGCGCCCATTTATCCACATCCGCCGCACCAAGACGTTTCCCCATGCCGTAGCGCGGATGGGTCAGCATATCCCACAGACACCAGGCCATGTTGTTGCTGTATGCCGGTTTAAACGTTCCGTCCCAGATACCGCTGTATTGCCGCGTCTGCGGGTTATAATTCGACGGCACCTGCAGAATACGCCCGCGCAGATGATAATTACGGCTCACCTGCTGGCTGCCGAACTGCTCCGAATCCACCTGCACGCCGACCAGTGCCGTGTTCGGGTAGCACTGTTTCACATCGATGATTTCGGTGTATGACGACCAGAGCGTTTTGTTCTGCAGCTGGTCTGTGGTGCTGTCCGGCGTCATTCTGCGCATCCGGATATTAAACGGGCGCGGCGGCAGGTTATCCACCACCACCGAGGCCAGATACTGCGAGGTGGTTTTGCCCTTAATGGTGATGTCTTTTTCCGTCACCCAGCCACCATTACGCTGTATCTGAACCAGCAGGCGAACTTCCGACGGATTCCGGTCACCCTTTGAGGTGGTTTCCACCAGTGCCTGCACACCGAAGGTAAAGCGCAGACGGTCGATGTTTGCCGACGTGATGGTGCGGGTGATCGGCGTGTCATATTTCACTTCCGTACCCAGCACCGTCTCGGAACCGGAGGATTCAAACCCCTCCGGCGGAGTCTGCTCCTGCTCACCTGCCCGGAACACCACCGTGACACCGGAGATATTGGTATTCCCCTCATTGTCCAGCACCGGCGTACTGTTCAGCAGCACGCTTTTTAATCCATCCACCGGACCTTCAACCGGCCCTTCGCTGATGGCATCGATCACACTCAGCAACTGCGTGGACTTCAGGTTGTCCTTCGCTTCGCGCGGAGTATGCCCCTTACTGCTGCCTTTACCCATTCCTCACGCTCCATAAACGACAAAACCGCCCGGAGGCGGTTTCACATAAAACGTTTTTCATCAGCGACCAATCACCACAACCTGACCACCATCCCCTTCGTCTGCCGTGCTGATCTCCTGAGAGACCACCCGCGACCCCACGCGCATTTCACCGTACAGAACGGGCAGAACATTGCCCTGGGCAACCATGTTATCCAGTGAGGAGAAATAGGTGTTCTGTTTGCCGTTATCTGTACTTGCTGCCGTGGGCGTCCTGGCTTTCGGTGCCAGCATCTGCGCCACTCCGCCCAGGATCATACTGGCCCCTGCCGCATACATGCCCGATACAGCCGCGGCACCCAGCCAGCCCACAGGGTTCCACCATGCCACCGCAATCAGCGCCGCCCCCAGCACCACCTGAAACACACCGCCACTTTTAGCTCCCGCCAGACGCGGCACGATGTGGATCACGGCACCATTTGCCAGCGGCTCATTAAGACGGGCAGACAATTCGGTTTCACCTGCATCACGCCCGGCAATGCGTACCTGGTACCAGCCGTCGCTCAGTTTCTGACGAAACGCCGGGATCTGCATGGCCAGCGCCCGGATGGCTTCGGACCCCGTTTTCACTCGAAGGTCGATGCGGCGGCCAAATCGTTGTAAATCCCCGTAAAGGCAGATGCGTGCCATGCCCGGTGACGCCAGAGGGAGTGTGTGCGTCGCTGCCATTTGTCGGTGTACCTCTCTCGTTTGCTCAGTTGTTCAGGAATATGGTGCAGCAGCTCGCTGTCACCACAGTAAATGGCGGCATGATTCGGCACCGATGAACCAAAACAGCACAGCAGCACATCGCCCGGCTGCGCCGCTGACAACGGCACCTGATACAGCCCTGTGGCCTCCAGATTATCCAGATAGAGATTCTGACCGTTACGCCACCAGTCATCCTCGCGATGAAAATCCGGCATCTCAATCCCCGCCAGATGGTAAGCATCCCGGAACAGCGTGTAACAGTCCGTCACCCCGTGCTCAAAGCGCCGACCGGAAAGATGTGGCACACAGCGGAACTTGTGAATCGCCCCCCGGCAAACCAGCCACCACGGCAAATCACTCTGCACCTGCAGCCGCCGGTCGGTCTCACTCAGCCAGGGCAGACCACCGGGGTGGCTGTGGACCAGCGCCACAATCTCACCCTGCATCTCTGCCCGCAGCCAGTCCTCCGGCGACATCCGGAAATACTCCTCCGGCTCACCGGAGATATTCACGCAGGGAAAATATCTTTCCCCCTCCGGTGTTCTCACCACGAAGCCGCACGACTCCGCTGGCGCACATCGCCGGGCGTGCGCCAGAATCGCTGATTCTGTCTCTGTCATGGGATTCACTGCGAAAGTTTGTTAATGGAAAGGAAGCCGCCAAAGTTGCCGACGTTATTGCGAAACTTACAGCCGCTCAGGCATTTGCTGCATTTATCCTTCGTGATATCGGACGTCGGCTGATCATATTCATCCGCGACCGCCGGACCGTGATAACCGCACTCATCACCGCGATAGGTCCAGGTGCAGGTGTTGGCCAGCATGATACGTCCCGGAAAAACGGCACCGTCCGTTTCCGTCGGCGTGGACAGTACAAAAGAGGCACTCACCGCGCTCAGTTCGCTGCACTGCTCGATGCGCCAGCGGCTGATCACCTCCTGCTCCGGATCGGCGTCACTGTTTCCGTTGACGAAGTTCACCGCATCCAGAAAACGGGCGTAAACCTTACGCCGGACCACCGTTCCTCCGACCAGACTCTGCAGGTCTTCCGCCATCCCGGTGACCATGCCGTGCAGGTTAGAAACCGTCAGTGTCGGACGGGCAGCACTGCCCTTGCCGTTCAGTTCAAATCCCGTCCCCTGAATGGGGTATACCTGATACTGCCGCCCCTGCCAGATAACCGGCTCACCTTTTTCGTTCTGCTCATTACAGAAAAAATAACGTTCACCACCGACCTCTGTCAGATCGATTTCCCAGAGCACCACCGGGGCTGACTGAGTGAGGCGTGTCGTCTCATGATGTGTTTCCTGTGGAATATCCTGCATCAGAGCCTCCTATGCCACGACCTGTTCAAAATCTGCCGTTATGGTTACCCACAGCGCCCCCACGCTTGCCGACCATTTACGACAAACCACCCTGATCGGTTTCCAGTCATAAGGTGGCGTCCACTGAAATGCACGGACGCCACCGTGCCGTTCCAGAAAGGCTTTTAAAGATGGGTGTTCACATTTACGAACACGTATCGTCACGCTGTAAGTCGACAACTGGTTATTCAGTCCCGCCGCACGACGCTGTTCATAACCATCGCCCAGCTTCACTGTCACCACTTTCGGCTCTGATACCACATTCATATCCGGGCGCACTTTCCAGTGAAACGTCTCCATTACCGATATGCTCCACTTAACCGACCACCATCACGGGCCTGCTGTTGCATAAAGTCCGCTGCCGCTTTTTTCCCGAGGTCATAAACCGCCTTCAGGGCAGCCGGACCTATCTGCCCGTTCGTGCCATCGTTATTGATCTCGATGTTGTACTGCGGGGAAAACATCGCCATACCTGAACCCCCAATATCCGCCACAACCCCCAGCTTACCGTCAGCACCACGACGCAATGGCAGAATGGCTTCAGGTCCCGCTTCCCCCATCACACCCGCGCCTTTTGCAAAAGCAAAAAACGTCGGACGGTTAACCACCGTGCCACTGTAACGACTCAAATCAGCAGACTGATAAATCCCCCCATTGGCATTCAGGGAAAGGCTGCTGAGATCAAATCCCAGTACACTGCCAATCCCTTTTATCGATTTCATCATGGTTGCCTGCGCCAGGATTTTCGCCATATCTGACAGCACAGAAGAGGTGAAGGATTTGAAATTGAGTTTGCCGGTAGTGACAAAAGTTGCCAGGCCATTTCCCATGTTGCTGAAGGCTGACGAGAACACCTGTTCTGCTGTTTCTGCCGTATTATCTGCATCCACGGTAAAATCCTGAAATGCACGCAGGACTCCGTTTTTCCAGTTACCCTGCACAACTTCAAGCTGTTGCCAGTAACGGCGATTCTCATTCAGTTGTCGGTTCAGGCTCTCCGTCAGCGCCTGCTCGGCCTTTCTGTAGTCATCCGTGTTATATGTCCCTTTCTGCTCACTATCCCGCCTCAACTGCTCCAGCTGTTGCTGGTATTTCTGGCGAAGACTCAGTTGTACCTGATATCGCTGTCGCTGCTGATCACCCATACCCACCGTGGCGATATCCAGGTCATGTTGCTGACGCTGAGCGCGCTCTTCTTCAGCCAGTTGACTGGTCAGCTGAATTGTTTTTTTCTTCAGCTCGTTGAGTGCCGTCTGTTTCTGAAGCTCCTGCTGTTTTACATCCAGCAGCGTCAGTGCCTGAATCAGTTCCTCTTTACGGGCCAGCACACTCTTTTCATCTGCCGTCAGTTTTTTCCCGTCCAGGTCGCTGATGCGCTGCTGCAGAGCCAGAAGCTGTTTATGCGCTTCTGTCATCCTTTCCGTGGCAATGCCTGCTGACTGTCTGGCAGCAGCAATCTGTCCTTCCACCTGTGCCTGTTGCTGACTGTACTGCAGCAATAACCGGGTGGCCTCATCATTACGGGTTTCGCGTGTTTTTTTCTTACCGGATGCCAGGGCTTTCTCGTAACGTTCATTTTCACGTTGTATCGCCGCATCCCTGACAGCCTGATCGGCGTACTGCATGGCATTAATACGCGCAATTTCACGCTGATGTCGTGCTGCTTCCGTTTCATTCATCCGGTTCAGTGCAGCATTTTCAGCATTACGGCGTTTCTGTTGCTCCTGATAATTCCGCTCTGCCTGCTCTTTTGCATCCTGCAAATCCTTCTGGCGTTTTTTCTCCTGAAGATCGTTAAGACGCTGCTGATCGTATTCAACCTGAGAAGATGATGCCGTCCAGGGGAGTCTTTTCGCCCGCGACACTTTCTCCTGTAAAGCGGCAATCTGTTCATCCAGCGAGTCTTCACGACCAATATTCATGGCCGCATCCCAGAAACGACTCCACAAATCAGACAGATACTTCAGCGTACTGCCAAGCGCATTGAGGTTATTATCAATATCCGCAGTACGCCGACCGGTTTCCTCTGCCAGTGCAGACATGGCTATCCGTGCAGCATCACTGGACCGCCCCTGCTCCCCAAGGACGCGTATCTGCTCAAGCTGAGTGGCAGTAAGAAAATGCAGCTCATTGTCCAGAGCCTTCGCGGCATTTACAGGATCATCCTTCAGCCGCTTAAACTGATTTATGGTATCGCTGACCGACTGGCCAACCGATCGCTCCATCTGTGCGGCAGCTCTCGCCACCATACCGATATCGTTTCCACGAAATGCACCACTCCCCACCACCTGAGCCAGCGCACCGGCTGCAGCATGTTGCGTGATACCATTCCCGGAAATAGCACGACTGAGCGTCCACAGCTGTCCGGCAGTGACTCCGGCATAATGCCCCGTCAGCGACAACTGGCGGTTAAATTCTTCCCCCTCCTTCTGACCGTCATACCAGGCTTTACCCAGACCATAGACGGCCGCGGCAATACCGCCAATAACCCCGCCTGGCATCATGCCTTTCGGTGACATCAGTGTGTCTATCCATCCGGCACGGTTAGCCAGCGTTATCCCGGATCCCCTCAGCGCCCCTAAATTGCCGCGGGCCAGTTCACCTATCAGAACGCCTATCTCCTGGCGGGCTGCTGCACTTTTCAGACCCAGCGAATGCGTGGCTTTTCCTGCCTGCTCCATTTTGCGGATATACACTTCTGCAGCACTGCTTACCCCCAGATGGGCTGCCTTAGCACGAAGCAACTCAGAAGATGAAAGATTCTGGCGGGTTGCCTGCTCTTTAAGCTGACGGATAAACGCCACTTTCTGTCGGGTAGCCTCTTCCTCAGCCTGTGTAAGAACACGGGTTTTCGCAGTAACCTCAGAAATCAGCGCCAGATAATCCTGCTGACCAATCCCGCCACTGTTTCTGGCCTGTCGGATCTGCTGCTGAATACGCTGTAATTCCTGCAGCCCCGCACTGGCCTGTTTCACACTGTCAATCTGACGATAAAACGCAGCAGCCGCTTTATCCTGAGCCTCCGCCAGAGCCATGGCCTGCGCCTGTTCCTCGCGCATTTTCTGGCTCAGTGCCTCCATGCGCTGGCGGGTTTTCTCCACCTCGCGGGCCATGCGTTCATGAGCCTGTGCGTTCTTCTCCACCGTCTGCGCATGGACGGATGCGGCTGTTGCAGCCGAAGAAGCTGCCTGCGTTGTCTGCCGGGCGGCCTGAGTCTGACGCTCCATAAAACGCTGCATACGGGCAGAAGACCGTTCTGCATCGCTGGCTGCACCATTCAGAAGGTTTTTGATACGGGGAATTTCATTTTTAAACTCTGCCGCATCAATCCCCAAATCAATGACCAGGTTGGCTATCTGGTCCATAACGCACACCTCCGGAAATACCTTCCCCAAGATGCATCAGTTCTTCGTCCGTTCGCTCCGGTATCCCGTTCTCTTCCGGTAAAAGGCTGAAATCAGCCACCGCAGCATCACTGCTGCCGGACACCATTCTCACGATCAATGCCTTCAGCGAGGCAAACTGCGCATCCATCCACACATCACTGAAGCTCTGCATCCGGAAATAATCGCCCCACTCACCAAGCTCAGTGGCCGACATTTCCGACAGCATCCGCCGCCAGTCTGCCCGCCGGAACTCCCGGGCAAGCCGCATGACAAACTGCATTTCCCGCGTCAGGACTTTTCCGGCGTCAGCGCCTCATGCTCATCATCCACGGCATTATCAATGGCCCCCATACCGCTCAGCGACAGAACCATCTCCGCCCCCGCACCCAGGGCATCATACGACCATGTTGTAATAACGGATGCGCAAAGCGTCTCTACATCCTTAGACTGATCCGCATTCCACAGTGAGCGGGAAACCAGCCAGGCATTGATATCCATCCCCATCCGCAGAAAAGCAATCTGTCGTTCAGCCTCCGGCAGTTCTCCCTCCCCGGCATCAAACTTTGCCGTTCGCTGCTGAACAAACGTCAGATATTCAATTCTCTGCAGCCCGGACAGCTCACTGAGCACCACGGACTGTTTTTCATAATTAAACGTGTCCTGTTTCAGAAACATCATGTTCTCCACCTGCAAAAAAGCCCCGCATAACCGGGGCAAATGATGAGTATCGTCCTGTTAACCTGCGGCGCTGACAGTCACCGCAGCCACAGCCACAAAATCGCCGTCAGAAGTCATGCCCACAATGCTGACACTGCCCTGCTTCACGCCTTTCACCGTGGCCACAAGCCCGTTCAGGGTCACCGTGGCAGTCTGTGGATCTGTCGAATGCACACTGATCGCTTTGTCACTGGCTCCGTCAGGTTTTACTGTAAAGGTCAGCGTGGTGGTTGCTCCCACTTTTACACTGGCAGATGCCGGTGCCACCGTCAGCCCGGTAACGCCCACGGTTTCAGTGCCTTCTTCTGCCAGATACGGACGCCCCACACCGCTGATTTTCACTGTGCGGGTCATCACGTCTTTTGAGGCAATGGTTTTACCCAGTGAACTCAGCCAGCCACGGAAAACATCAACAGTACCGTTGGGATATTTGATACGAAACGCGCAGACTTCACCGGAGTCGAACAACTGAACCAGTTTTTTCTGCCCGCTGTCACCCGGACGCCAGGCCAGCGTCGCCGAAGTATCACCGACTGATTTCTGCCCCTGGGTTGTCGTTTTCCAGTCTGCATCTTCATCATCGAGATAAGTATCATCTTCTGCATCAGCGGTCATTTCGCCAGGTTGCAGATCCTTCACCATCGCAAGACGCAGCCAGTCAGTGTCCGACAAAGGGTTCGCAAATGCGTCGCCGTTGCCGGTATACATCCAGAACGTCGTCCCCGCACCTTTCGTCTTTGCCAGTGGATTTGGTGTGGCCATTGCCACCTCCTTAATTCGTGTACGTGATCTGGTACGTGATTTCCGCCATCGCCCAGGTGGCCATCTCATTATCACGTTGATAGTTAAAACCGAGTGGGATCAGGGTGTCGATGAGTCCGGAAAGTGCCGGCACATCATTCAGGGCCGGGAAAATGGTGCTCTCCATCCACATATCCAGCTCTGAATCCGGTGCCTGTGCCCGGATGAAGACAGCAATATGCAGAACAGCCTGCCAGTCATCTTCATCCGTCATTTTTCCGGTGTACTGAGCATCACTCAGCCACACCGCCACGGCAGGCAGTTCCTGCGCATCAACAAATGCCGGAAGCCCGTCAAAAAACGTGGCGCTGTCTCCACACTGTTCCCGAAGGCGTGCCAGTACGACCTGGCGGATTTGTGTATGTCGGTTCATCGGGTCAGCCATAACCTCAGTTGTTGTTTCAGTGCATACCCCAGCTGTTTCGGCATTTCCGCAGCAATGATGCGGTCGCGGGCATCTTCAAATGCCTGTGTCAGCGGTCCGGACAGAGGGATTTTCACCACATCAATGGGGTAACGATTTTTGCCATCAATACGCCGCATCACATGCCAGCGACCATTCGCCAGTTGCTGAATAAACGCATCCCGGAAAAGATATTTACCCACCTTCAGCACACTGCCACGGTACTGCAGTTTTCCACCACGCCGGGCCAGTCTGACCCGGGCTGTCCCCAGCTTAATGGCGGGCAGATTGCCCCGGTTAACGCGGATCCTGGCCGTCATTTTTCCTGACGGACTGGCTTTAAACACCCGGACACGCTGACGTACCAGTTTCAGGGGGATCCCTTTCACCTGGTTATCTCCCGCAACGGTATTCCCGGCAACCTGCCGGGTGGCAACCGAGACCGCTTTCTGTGCCACACGGTTTATCGCCCATGCGCTGGCCTGTGGCACCATACGGGTATCAAGGCTGTTCAGATTGCGGATGGCATTCTCAAGCCCCTTCATCCCACACCTCTTTACTCAATAAAGATCATTGGCTTACCGTTAAAACGTTCATGCCGTGTGACCGTCCATTGTTGTCCGTCATAAACAACGCGATCCCCGCGCCGTGGGCGGTATCCCGAAGAAAACACCACCAGAGAGACCGCAGGTCCGGACAGAGCATTCAGCTCTGCCAGTGTTTCTCCCGGGATCACAGTCATATCGACATCATTAATCGAGGCTGTCTTTCCCATCTTTCTGACCGTGATCGCATCCATACGCGCTGCCAGCCGGGAAAAGGGATCAGACATTGAGTTTTACCGGCACTTCTTCTGCACTGGTTCCGGCATCTGCCCATACAACCCCGACCAGCGGATCAGAGCCGCTGTTAGTCAGCTGAACTTTTCCTGACTTCAGATAAACCTTCTTACCCGTTTTCATGTCATCCGTTTTCAGCTTAGGCAGCATAAACACACCTTCGGTTATGCCGTCGCCTGTTTCTCCCTGTGGAATATCGGTCAGCGCCACCGCAAAAACATCACCCACCTGCACCAGATCTCCGCTGCTGATGGCTGCACTGGCAACAATCGCCACCGTTTTTCCTTCTTCTACAAAATTCTTTGCCATAACTGTCTCCGCACAGCCCCGTTCAGGGGCTGATTTCAGGTACAAAAAAAGCCCTTACGGGCCATCAGAGTTGTTGTCTGCGACGTTTACGCCGTACATTTCACCAGGCCGCGGTGATCAACTGGCGCAACACCAGCGTCAATACGCACTTTCGTTGTCACGCCATCCACACTGAAGCCCTCCATCTGATCAATATATGGCGTATCCACACCGTTGAGATAAGCCACTTCAATCGTATCGGAGCCTTTGGACGCAGCCAGGTAGAAGGTGGTCTGGCTGTTATCATCAAGACGAGGCTCTGCAATAACGGTCGCAAAATCTTTCACCGGGTTAATAATACCGGCGTTAATGTCAGCCCCCTTGACACTTGAGGAGCGAATGACCTGGTTAGCAACAGACTCCATCGCCGTCGGTACCAGTACGAACGCAGGACGAATATTCAGATGACGCTCACCCTCTTTCTGAACGCGCATCAACTGGCGGGCTTTATCCAGCGATGCCACGTCCATTGCCGCGCTCTCCAGTACGTTTGCATGTTTCGCTTTATCGAACAGACTTACATTATCTGTGGAGATTTTCGGGTTAGACGTCAGAATGGCATAAACCAGATCGGCAATAGTGGATTTCGCCGCACGGCCCAGCTTCATCGGGACATCGGTCAGCATATTCAGATCATCATTGATAATGGCCTGACGGGTGATACTGAACAGCTCGCCATAGGTCGCCAGTGCAATAGTGGCCTGTTTATCTCCGGTGGTGACGTATTTATATTCTGCCCCTTCACGCACCTGACGCAGAGCACTGAAGCCCCCCATACCCACACGATGGGCAATTTTAAAATCAGACAACTGACCTTTCCGCGTCCACTGTTCATAGGTTTCAGGGGCATCTTCCCAGCCCTGCAGAATGGCTTTGTTCGCAACATCCAGCAGAATATTACCGAAGTCAGACGTACTGTGTGTGAACGCCGCACCGACCATCTGCATCGGGTTATAACTGGAAACACCAATACCACGTTCAGTCAGTGACATACGGGCATATTCACGCAGGGTCATCCCGTTGTAGACATTATCACGTTCAGTTTTTTCAAACCCGGCGCGCGCCATCAGCGCCTGGCGGATCCCGTCCCCCACAAAATTACCGTTACCGGCATAAATATGAGCCGGGGTATTTTTATTGGATGGCGTGGACTCGCGCCCCATCTCGTTCAACAGCTTTTCGCGGGCCTGCTCCAGCGAACATTCAGGATCGGCAAGACACTGAGCCTGCAACGACTGATAACGCCCGCCAAACATGGCAAACAGATCATTAATACCGTTTACACGCGCTTTTTGCTCTGCCAGGACCTGCGCACGGATGCTGTTTTCATCCACCACGGGTGCTGCTGCCTGCACTGGCGTCCGGGAGGCTGCAGGTCCATCATCCTGTACGCGTGGAGCACTGTTGCGTGGCGGAGTAATCATATTTCGAATGGATTCCGGCATCTTTTTAAATTCCTCTGTACGTTTTGACTGAATACATGCCATTGCCTTAACGGCTGGTGTCACCTGATCAGCAAATCCCTGTGCCAGACATTCGGCACCGGACATCCAGGTCTCATCCGCCAGCATGGCAGCAATTTCATCGGTGGTTTTCCCGGTTTTCTGTGCATAAGCGGGTAACAGAACCGCCTCAACTTTATCGAGCAGGTCGGCATAGGTGCGCATGTCCTCCGCATCACCGCCCGTAAAGCCAAATGGTTTATGAATCATCATGAAGGAGTTTTCCGGCATAATGACCGGGTTTCCCACCATCGCAATGACCGACGCCATTGACGCCGCCACACCGTCGACATAAACGGTAATGGACGCACCATGTGTTTTCAGTGCATTAAAAATGGCGATGCCTTCAAAGACATCGCCACCCGGTGAATTAATATGGAGATTAATGTGGGTGATATCGCCCAGTGCATTCAGATCACTGATAAACTGCTTCGCCGTAACACCCCAGAAACCAATCTCGTCATAAATATAAATATCCGCGTCACTCTGGTGACCTGCCTGCATCCTGAACCAGGAATTATTCTTCGGACTGGTCGTCGGTGTGCTGCGGCTCCTGTCGTTTCGTTGCGGCACTGCTGCCTCCTTTATCACTGGCCGGATCGGTATCAAATACCAGATCCAGCTTGCGGTTTTCATCAATTTCGGCCTTGCGCCGACGTTTGACATCATCCGGATTACGACCACCTGCACGTACCCAGTCTGATTCTGTCGCCGCTCCACCACGAATCTGAATTTTCCAGGCCTCAGCCTCCTTAACAGGGTCAATCCACGGCATCACCGGTCCGGAATACACCGCGGTATACAGTGAAGATCGGTCCAGATCGCGGGGTAGCCTGATAACACCGGATACCACAGCCTGTTTCAGCCAGGCACGGTACATCGGGCGGGTGACGGCACCAATAAACCAGTCCTGCAGGATCAGGTAGCCATCAGTAGATTCAACCAGCTCCTGACGCTGGGCGCTGTAAGTGCCGTTATAGTTGCGCGCTGTACTGGAAAAACTCAGACGACTGCCCGCAGCCACGGCACGCAACTGACCATTACGAAAAGTTTCAAGGTTAGGATTGGGGCGATCCGACTTCACCATTCCGATTTCTTCGCCGGGTTTCAGATCGTCGTAAATAATGCCTGGCTGAATGGTAAGCTCGCGTTCATTCTCCTTGCTGTCATTACCATCCGTTTCATAGCTCTGTCCGTCGCCTTTCCGGATGTACATCCCCAGAGCAGCGGCGATCCTTGCTGCAGTCAGCTCAGAATCTTCATACTCTTTCAGAGCACTGAGGCGGATCAGCACACCGGACAACAAAGACGTCCCGCGCATCTGGTGCAGACGGCGAACAAATTTAAGATGCAGCATTCGCTCTGCATCCACTTCTTTGGTTTCCATCTGCCGCCCGGATACGGGACGGCTTTTATACACCAGATATTTTTCGGGACGCCCCCAGTCATCAACAAACACGCCCTGATTCAGCCTGTTGCTCTCATCACTGGTCATGGGAATAAAGTCCGGCTCGAGCGCCTCCAGCCAGAAATGAACACCGGCAGAAGGCGTCAGGCTGTTTATGCGCCCGGAAACCATCTGGGCAAACACCTCACCATCGCGCAGCCAGGTACGCAGCATCAGACGTTCCAGCATCGGACGGGTAAACTGCCCGGTGACCTCCGGACTGACAGACCATTCACTCCATCGGGTACGTATCTCCGCTGCCAGATCACGGGCAATGGCCCCATTGCGTAATACCGGATGTGGCTCGACAATAATCCCGTTTTTCCCCACCACCCGTTCTTCCAGCTTGTCAAATACACCAATGACCAGATCGTGGTTGTTATCAAGGTAACGAGCCTGCTCACGTAACGACACGGCCCCGTACTGGCTTAACTGGTCGGCAGTTCGGTTCTCCCGTCGGGCTTTGTGTGTTCGCGTCGTTTTTACGGCCTCATAAGCCTGGATCACCGCACGGGAACGCAGCCTTGCCGCTTTCCATCCTGGTGAAAAAACGCCAATCACATCATCAAGAATTGCCATCAGAACCTCGCCAGCCGGTACCCGGGATGCCCCCGTCGTCGTGTAATCAGAGCCGCAAGGCGGCGCTCCCACTCCTGCCGCCCCTGCCGGATCTCAGATAAGTTTTCCATGGTCATCTGCTGACCATTAAAAGTGACGGATTTTCCGTCCAGCACCGCCATTTCAGCTTCCGTATAACGCTGAATCATGGCTTCAATATCATTCTGATTCATAACCATCCTCCGGAAGTCAGCCAGGGGTTAACATCGTCAGTTACTGTTTTCTTCCGTTTTTGTTTTTTAACAGGCGTGGGTACCGGTTCCGGTGAGGGTGACGGTTCGGTACTGTCCGGGACACACTCCAGCCAGGTTTCCCGGCTCGCCCACTCCGGTGCATCCGGCCAGCGGATCTTTTCGTATCCATGCAGAATGACCAGAGCCTCGGCATACACCATCAGGTCAAAAGCTTCGTTGGCACCGCGACCCGGCTTACTCCATTTCCCGTCACTGCTCCGCTCTTCATACGTCAGTTCGTCGTAAAACCAGCTCCCCAGCCAGTCAGGGAAATGCACATAGCCGGGACCTGGCGAGTCACGCCATAACGCGTTATTCACCCGGTCTTTCAGGGCATCCGTCTGAAGAAGCCAGAGCGGCACATCACCTGCGGCCTGCGCCCGTCGGCCCGTTCGTCCGGTGTTATCAGGGAATGTACGGGTGATCAGTTTTGCTCGCCGGATGCTGTCGCCCTTAAACAGGTAAATACGTTTACCAAGGCCATCACGACGGCAACGACGCCAGAATTTATAGGCATTATCAGTGACCCCGTCTTCACCGCCGGAGTCCACCGCCATTGCCATCAGTCGCATTTGTTGAGAAGGGTCGGAGGCCAGCGGCCAGCTTTTATGAAAAACATCCGTCAGCAGGACATCCCAGTCTTCCGGATAGCTGGCCGGATCAATTCGCTGGCTCTCCCCGTCGCTGTCACCGCGCAATGACTGCGTGATGTTGTAACGATCAATAATCCAGCGTTCGCCACGGCTGCCATAGCCCGTTACCTGAACCACAAAACGGCGATGACGTCCCGCCTGCACATCCACTGTCGCCACAAGGAAATTAACGCCATCCGGCACACTGCGGGAAGGAACTGGCTCTGCCCGCTGCTCAAGCAATTCACTTTTTCGTTGCTCCATGCTGGCGCGGGGAAGATAAGGTAATCCCCAGTCGGTATTGATAACCGTCTTGAGTGTCTCTTCACTTCCGGTTGTCTCGTATTCCTGTTCTGCAGTAAGCAGTTTGTAAACGAGTTGCGAGAGTGTCTGATAAGCAGCTGCCGGACCCTCCATCCAGAATGACGCAATACGTGAACGCCGGGGATCACCATAACGACTGCCATCTGCATTGATGGATTCACCATCCCGTAACCAGACCCCACGTCCGTTCAGCTCGCGTTTTTGTTCAGGCAAAATCCGTCCTGAACAGGAAGGACACTGAATATAAGCCGCCTCACTTGCCAGCACAGGATCGGCAATATCACGGAAACCAGCAACCACATCGCCGCAGGGCTGAAAATACTCACCACAGTGTGGACAGGGCCAGTACCAGCGACGGCGATCGCCACGGTTATAGAGCGACAGGATCCCCGTGGTTGGTGGAGCCTCATGCGGTGAAGTCCGTCGCCATTTCACATCCTTCACATCCCTGCCGGGGGAACTCTCCACCAGCGTCATACCACTGGACATAAATGTGGTGGTACGTTTTGAGGCAAGAGAGAAGGCATCCCCCTCACCATCAATATCTTCCGGAAAACGGTCATAATCCGTCAGCGCCACGCATTTATAATCTGATGAAGACATGATATTGACTGACGGCCAGCCGATTTTCAGGTAGTTGCCAGCAAGGAATGTTCTGTCATAAACGTTGTTGTCATTTTTGTTCGGACTCAGGCGACTGACCACTTCCGGGCTGACGCGAAACGTTCTGGCGAGTCGTTTTTTGGAGTGTTCGCGGGCTTTTTCCTCCGTCATCTGAATGATCAGCATATCAGCAGGATCGCAAATCACGTTGTAAATCACCCAGCCGTCAATCAGGCCGATAGTCTTGCCGGTTCGTGCCGGGCCAACAAATATCACTGCGTCGTATTCACGCGAGGCCAGGCAGTTCATAGGCTCAATAACATACGGTGCCACCAGCGGATCCCACGGGACTGAGTTCCCTGCCCCCATGGGCACCCGCATATACTGAGCAACGGCATCAGCAACCCGCATTCGTCTCGGTGCGCGAAGGATATAACCTGAATCGGTTCGTGCTGCCTTTGCGGTTTCCTGATTCAGCATTACTCCTCCTGCTGTAATTCCTCCTCATCATCCGCACCTGCTTCAGTCACCCGCAGGGCTATCTGATCGCGCAGATCATCAATAATGGACTGAACACGGCTCACAGCGGCAGGCTGCAGACCGCAGTCACGTTCAAGAATATCCGGTAATGTCTCCAGCACCTGCACGACCGCTTTTGCCCAGATGGCAAACTCCCGTCTGACATCACTGGCCGGAATGAGTTGTGCCGTTTCCTGTTCGAACTTAAGACGCTCACGTTCAGACTGATACCAGGCTTTGCGCTCATGTGCGTCCATTTCGCCTTCTGCAACCGGCGGTGGTAATGCCAGAAATGCCGACACAATATCAACCACCCGATAAAGCTTGAGGTTGCTTTCATGCCCCCCTGCAACGGGTAGATTTTGCAGCCTTGCCGCAGCAGTCTGGCGATGTACACCTGACAGTGCCGCCAATTGACTGATATTCAGCGTCAGATTTTTTAACTCTCGATCCATACCCGCTCCAGAATGTTTTAAACATGCATCTTGCGAACGACTTTAGGCAAACGGTGTTAGTGATGAACAAAAAACAATCAAAATCGACACCACAAAAATAAAAATACTGTAATATCAATCTATTACAGTAGTGGTGATGACGGATGAAATTTCAAAAACTAGCCTTTTTCCGCGACGCTCCCGCCCCGTGGCAGGGGCCCCCACCGGGAGGACCCGACAGCCTGACAGCCGTGACGAGCATCTGATACAGCGCTTTACATAATGGCATAGGAATAATTCAGAAGGACATCACAGCATGCCCACACAAATTAGTGTGAGTGTCCTGTTTCTTCCTACGCACAGGACTGACGAGCATGAGGGGAAAATATGCGAACCATAAATGCCTCATCTTCAGCAATGCAGCCGGCATCCGAACAGGACGATATTGTAAATTCACCTAATTACGAGGACATTGCAGTAGTTGAATTGCAGCTCTGTATTAGCCTGACAGTGACAGAATGCGATATTGACTCTGTCACAGGTGAAATAGTTTGAATGATTAGCAGTTATGGTGCTCAGTCAACCACCAGGGAATAATCCTTCGAATTCTTATCGTGCTTCACCAACGCTGCCTCAATTGCCCTGAATGCTTCCAGAGACACCTGATGTTCTATACATGCAATTACAACATCCGGGTAACTCATAGAAATGGTGCTATTAAGCATATTTTTTACACGAATCAGATCCAACGAGAGTTCATCAGCAGATTGTTCTTTATTCATTTTGTCGCTCCATGCGTTTGCTCGTCATCTAGCGGTTAAAATATTACTTCAAATCTTTCTGCATAAAAGAGGAAAAGTATGAAAGTTTGAGTACATCGACCTTACATACATCTGTCGGTTGCATATCCCTCCTGGATGCCAGCAAGGCTCAACTTTGTTACGCAATCAACACTATTCATTAAAAACAGGCTTAATATTTGACATAAATCATCAACAAAACACAAAGAGGTCAGACCAGATTGAAACAATAAACACGATAATGCAAACTACGCGCCATCGTATCACATGGAAGGTTTACCAATGGCTCAGGCTGCCATTTTTAAAGAAATATTCGATCAAGTGCGTAAAGATTTAAACTGTGAATTATTTTATTCTGAGCTAAAACGTCACAATGTCTCACTTTATATTTACTATTTAGCCACAGATAATATTCACATTGTGTTAGAAAACGACAACATAGTGTTAGTAAAAGGACTCAAAAAGGTTGTAAATGTTAAATTCTCCAGAAACAAACATCTTATAGAGACCTCCTATAATAAGTTGAAATCAAAAGAAATCACATTTCAACAATACAGGGAAAATCTTGCTAAAGCAGGAGTTTTCCGATGGGTTACAAATATCCAGGAACACCAAAGATATTACTATGCCTTTGATAACTCATTACTATTTACTGAAAGCATCCAGAAAACTACACAGATCTTACCACGCTAAACCATAACGTCCGGCTTCTCTCACTCCTGAGCCGGACTGCATTGGTTTAATAAAAACCATCAACAATTGTGATTTAGATATTCGGAACCATTCAAATATAACAAAACCCCGTAAAAACGGGGTTTATGGATAAATTTTATTATTGAATACATCAGATTAAATTAATCTTGACATCATAGCTTTCAAGACCCGTCATTTTTTCCCGTGCGGTAAACTGAATACTGGTAACTTCTTTCCCGGTCTTTTTCTTAAGTTCAATAATTTTTTTTGTTATATATTCAGAAATATCTGCTTCTGTTTTTGTTTTTAAGTCTTCAATATTCATCATTTCCTCTTTTAGTCTGTTATGACTTTCCAGTTACACAGTAAGTCGATTATATGGTGCAAACGTGTAAAAGATAAGATGAAACATCGCAATAATCAACATACGATAGTCTAAATTTTACACAAACAGACAAAGAGAATTTTCCTGAATTATCAATACAATAGCATCAAATCAACTCAAGAGCCTTATTGCTGCTTCCAGAATTTCTTCTGAAGTAACATGTCGATCCGCGGCTACATAAATGACTTTATGATCTCCGGTCAGAGATGGAAACCCTGCGGCCATTACAGTAAGGTGTGTTTTTTCGCCATTTGGATATTCACGCATGATGGTGTTAACTCCAGTCATCGCTGGCACTACCACTGCTGGTTCAGAGTTAAAAAAAACTATGATTTTTTTCATGATGTTACCGTAGTATGTGAGTATCCATCGAATAGACACCAAGCAAAAAAGCTCCCGAAGGAGCCTTCATTTTCACTTTTTTAAATCCAACGACAGACGGCTGGCATTTAAGTATTGTGAAATATTATCAAATGTAATCATCATTGATTTACAAAAGATACATTTTGCCCCGAAAGGATTCATGTCAGAAACATCAAAAGATGATGTTCTATACTGGGAACCATGACAACACGGGCATCTAAAGTGAATATGGTTTGTAATATTGTCTACCTCAAAGCGCCACTACATGAACAGCGGCAGGACCTTTAGGTCCGTTCTCAATACCAAATTCAACTTCCTGATTCTCAGTTAATGTTTTGAAATCGTTGCTCTGAATTGCTGAGAAATGGACAAACACATCTTTGCTGCCATCTTTCGGCGTGATGAAACCAAAACCTTTTTCAGGGTTAAACCATTTCACTAAACCAGTCATTTTGTTAGACATAATTATTACCTTTTGAAGAAATTAGCCCTTGGGCAGAATGGTCCGAAAAAAAATATCAGAGAGAAAAACCAACAAGGAAATCCCAAGAGGTACAAATAATAAAATTATAACAATGACTGCTTCAGATAAATTTGTAACAAACCAGAACACCATTAACGCATGATTAACCACCCATAGCAAGGATTACTTTTGTAAAGAAAAATACAGCAATGAAAGAATAGCTTTATTTATTAATAAAACGTGTCATTCTGATTAAGACCTTTTCTTACCCTTAAGATTTCAGGAATTTTGGCTCATGGAAGAGTCCTTTTTATTTAAATTTTACATTCCGCGATGTAAATGTTCCGATTTAATATTACCCTACATTTGATGCTTTTTATCTCTTAAAGATTCATAGATCTGTTGACAAGTCACTCCTGCGATGTAGCGTTCGTCAGCAATTTCAGCATAAAGCTGAGCTTCTGCTGCAATATCTCCGAGCATGTTGGTGAGCATTCCTTCGGCGGTTTTGGTTGTTTTGCCTCTGACGGCAGCGGCAAGATCTGCGGTATGCTTCGCTGCGTCAAGGCGTATGGCATATTTTTTTGCTTCGGCACGCAACTGGTTAACACTATCAGACAGATAAGCAGCCCTGGCAGAAATTTCAGCAGATTTCTGTTGTGCATCTTTAACAGCCTCATCACGGGCTATAGTTCGCCCCTGTTCAATTATTCGAGCAGCAAATTGAGCATTTACCTCTTGTGATAATGCGGCAGCATCACGTTCCGCCCATTTTTTTTGCCATCCTCTGTCGCTCCAGACATTTCCGACGATAAATCCTGACAACACGAGAAAAATCACCATGAATATCTGATTCACTGTTCTATCCCCCAGCAGGTTAATGCGCTCTCCTGGTCACGACGAATAACCTGACCGTAACAGTTATTTGAACGAATGCGGCAATCGCGTCCGCCATCCTTAATCCACCAGCGAATCGCTTCGCATGCACCTTTACGATCACCAGCATTCAGCCGCTTATAAAACGTCGACGGGAAACACTTACCGGGGCCAATGTTATAGGGACAAAATGACGCGATACCCGCTTTTTGTGGTTCGGTCAGTGGTACTTTAATATTGCGCTCCACCCATGCCAGCGCCTTATCACGCTCAATGGCGTTGACCTGGTCGCATTTTTCCTTCGACAGTTTCATATTGGGAAAAACGGTTTTTCCATCCACCACTGTGGCACCCCGACAGATGGTCCATATGCCAGAACCATCGCGGTATGCCATTGTGTGGTTACCTTCTTTTTCGTCCAGAAACTGGTCAAGTATCTGAGGAGCAGATGCGCCAGCACCAATCAGCGCCAGAACGGCAGCCGACAGGCCGTATCTGATTTTTGTGTTCATAGATATTTATGATGAGGACGCTCGTGCTTATTGGCAGGATTTTCAATCTTAAAGGAGTACTGATGCTGCAGATAAGACTCAACTTTTTCTGACAATTTTTCTGCTACTTCCAGGAAGACTTGCCGGACGCTCCTTCTGGCTGCTGCCTCATAAAACTCCAGCGCAGCTCCTTCAACACGGTCCATGGCGACATCCAGGTCAAAAATTTCACCGTCAAAGCGTTCTTTGTCCTGTAAGGCTACAGTTACCGTAACTTTATTCTCAAAATTACGGACTCCTTTCACAACCAGTTCATAGTCTTGAGTCATTGGATTACTCTCCTCTCGCAGCCTTACGCCTGTCTTCTTTAATCTTGAAATAAAGATTTGTCAGATACGTCAGCAGGCCAAAAACCAGGCTACCCAGCACACCGATTGCAGCCCACTGTGACGGAGTTACTTTATCGAGTAACTGCAATGCCCAGAAACCAGCATTACCCGCCGATGTGCCATAGGCAACACCTGTTGTTAACTTATCCATTGATTTCATATCCTCACCCCGATGTACACGGATGGTGCAATATGTTTGAAAAGATCGGAGTCTACGGGGTAGTTTTGACAGCACACGTTGTTCTCAACGGCGCTAAAAAAACATACACATTAAAAATGTGGGTAATTATTTTGAAAGAAAGTCATATATAAAATAATAATACGAGAAATGTTTTCATATTTAGTGTACTGTATACGGCCATTTATACAGGAAAAGCCTATGTCAGAACGTAAAGACTCAAAATCACGCCGTAATTATCTCGTTAAATGTTCCTGCCCAAACTGCACCCAAGAGTCAGAACACAGTTTTTCAAGAGTACAAAAAGGTGCCCTTTTGATCTGCCCTCATTGCAACAAAGTATTCCAGACAAATCTTAAAGCTGTAGCCTGATTGATTTTATTAGTAACAAGTATTTTTTATATTTTAATAATATATTTAAAGCAGATAATAAAAAACCCGCCTGAGCGGGTTTGAGATTGTGGTGCTTTTTGTGGGAGTCATCCACTTACGCACTTTGTTTTGCGATGCCAGCAGTTAGCTTCTGCTGTGAAACTATTCATGCAGCAAACCTGCACTTCACCACAATGGTTAGCATACTTTTCCTGATTAAGATTTTGCCAAATATGCTGGCCATTGTTTCATGTATTGGACCTCCTTACTTTTTATTAAAGAGATCCAATATTCACTACTCTGTCCGTATCTCTACTCAGGCATCAGCCTTCTTCGTTATCGTATACAGACGAGCGATGAATTTTAATCAGTAATGATGACATTTACTGCTGCAGGACCTTTAGCACCACTCTCTATAGAGAAGGTAACCTTTTGACCTTCAAATAAGGTTCGATAATTATCATTCTGAATCGCAGAAAAATGCACAAACACATCTTTACTACCATCAACAGGAGAAATAAAGCCGAAACCTTTATCAGCGTTAAACCATTTTACTAAACCAGTCATTTTATTTGACATTCTACATTCCTTAACTTGAGCCTTTCGGCATAAATGGTTTGCATAACAGAAACGACTTCGTACTTAATTGGAGAGACTCAAAGAAGGAATAAGTGAATAACACCTGAAATGAGAACTGCTTTAGTAAACTACTTCGTATATCGTCTGTTCTTCAAACCGACGCAATCATTAACGCATAGTTGAACATATGAAGCAATGTTTATTTTAGACATCCAGCCATCTTCAACCCCATCAAAAAACTATAGCTTTCTTCAGGAACGTGTGTATAGTGCGCCAAGTTATCAGTATTAAGGAATTTTTTTGTCCCGTAAAATGACAGGGATTGTCAAAACCTTTGACGGCAAAAGCGGCAAGGGTCTTATCACCCCATCCGATGGTCGTATCGATGTCCAGCTTCATGTTTCAGCGCTCAATCTCCGCGATGCAGAAGAAATTACCACCGGATTACGCGTGGAATTTTGCCGGATAAATGGTCTGCGTGGCCCTTCAGCTGCCAATGTTTACCTTTCATGAGCTATATTAAAGCTTTAATTTCAGGCCCCATCGGATCACACATGGAGAGTTTTTATGAATAACCCCGTCTGTCTTGATGACTGGTTGATTGGCTTTAAAAGCTTATGCTGTACTTTGGCCGTAATAGCTCTGCTAATAATATAATAAGCAGACTCATTGTGTTTAGGGACATTGTACTGGAAGAAAACATTTTAAACATCAGGCAAATAACCAAGTCACCAGCTAAATAATAAGTTAACAGACATGAGTCCCGGGATGAGATTCAACATTACCATTGCCCCATTTAAAGCACAAAACCCGCTCATCAGCGGGTTTTCTACTTTTTCTTAACGTCGGGTATACAAAGCCCATCTTTGAAAAAATTTTATCCATATTTTTTGAAAAATGCAAGCATCACGTTACCATCTTCATTGAAAAACCTTTATCGTGTTACTTTTATCAATTGCACTTCAGCATAGAGTTATCCCAGACAGCACTTTAAAGACTTCTACATTACACACACCTTGTCTCCCCTTCTCGTCATATCTGCAAGACCGATATGCATGACGCAGTACATACGCTGAACTGCTTTATCCATCTGCATATTCTAGTGCTAAAGCGACTTCAGTAGCAGAAGCAAAATTCTGCTACTGTGCCAAACAGGAGTAAACGTCATTTTATGTAATATTGATTGAGTGGTCATAGTATCACCTCAATAACAACTCTCCGCCCTATCATTGAAAGCATATCTGCTATAATTAAAAAACCACTTAACATCAGGACTTCAAACATGACTTCAAATCAATCTGAAAACGAAATAGTTAATACTGTCAAAAAATATGCATCATGTGCTGACGATGCTTTGCAGGGAGGCAAAGAAAACGTTAAAGATAAATTTAGAAATTATCCACTGACTAGCGTGGTGGTTGCTCTAAGCATAGGGTTAACGCTTGGTTTTATTATTGGCAGAAAATAATCTTAAGCCTCCCATAAGTCGTACACAATCACATCTGCCAATTAATGTTCCATTAGTAAAAAACCACCTCCTGTGGAGGTGGTTTAAGGATAGCAACAAAACACAACCTACTTTAAACGGCTATATTCTGCTATATCTAAATAATAGGATCTCTTTTATCATCCGGTGAAAAAGGGTTCAATGGTTGCCCCTCATCAGGACGCTCAACGGGCTCATCATCAGGCTTACGGTCATCAAAATCTGGATGTTCTGACATATTCCACCCTAGTATTTTCATGCAGGAAAGATTATTTACTCTTTCCGGTTGTCTTTTTTATTATCCTTACCCTTACTATCCTCATTGTTTTTATTCCTGTCATGAGATTTTTCATTTGAATCACTTACATATAATGTATTCATGGGGACTCCAGTTTTTTAACAGCACAATGCTGTATCTGTAATTATAGATGCAATTAATCATTATGATATGTATGTTTCATGCACAAATCAGAAACGCATCTAGTGCTTTAATTAATATGGATTTTATTGCTGTAGATTTACAAAAATTTTCATAATTAACCAGCAATATAAGACAAATATCTCATAACATGAGGAAAATCAAGCTCATTTAAAGCAATTTATAATTTTCATCCTACTGTTTTCCCTGCACTGCCAACACAAGTTTCATCGCAACACTCTGACAAGACACCTATAAAATCAGTTTCGTTATCACCTTAATTTTCTTCATGGGTAACAAACCGGTAATACATCGATAGCCAGATTTCCGGCGTAAGCCATTTATTTGCAGCCTGATTGATGCGCGTTACTGTTACCTCTTCCCTGCATCAGGATGGCTTCTCCAGATGATATGGTTAATCACACTGGAACATTCACGCATAACCGTTTCCTTCATATCCTGCCGTTTTAGCATGTCTTTTCCCCTTCTTGTTAATATCAATAACTAACACAAATCTAAAAAAGCCAGCAATGTAAAAAAACTGCATTCACGGCAACCATAATGGTTACCGTTCTGCACAAAGTTTATGTCCACAAAAAAACCACTCTGCGCGGCTTATTGATATTTTCCACAGGTATGCATATAAGGCTCATCATTGGAAAACTCTTTGCACGTTTCCTTAGAAAATACAATCGTTATGTCGCCATCGTTCGGTGAAAATCATTTATCTCGTCACTTTTCTTAATTGCACCTCAGCATATGCTTCTTCCTGCCAGCACTTTGTAACCAGTTTATCAATGACATCTGCATATCCTTTGTACCACTGATAATCCGTCAGGTCTGGTACCAGCTTCTGGACATGACACCGCGCCAGTGTCGTTGGTAAACGACTAAACCGGTTTCCATTGCAACGCCCACAAACCTTATAAACAGGCGTGCTATGAAGCCGGGTTCTTTTTTCATCCAGGACAATACCTTTCCCCTTACACCCTCTGCACGCTGTGCTGACTTCTCCCTTACCATGGCAATGCTGACATAGTTCCTTCACCCACTCTTCCTTGATAACAGATTCCCCACTTCTGGAGTGTTTCACCACTTCGCGCAATACATTATGAAATCCAGTACCAGCACAATACTCACAGCGAGCCTTACTTGCCGCAGACCTGGAATAATCAGCAAAGGCAAAATTCACAAGGTAAGGGATGATCTGTAACCGGATTTCTTCACTCAATTTGTTCAATGTCGGATTATCCATTGCCATCGCGTAATTGAGCAGACCTTCAATCGCAAACTGAGGATCCTGAACACCAACTTTTGCCAGGAATAAGGCAAAACCAAGCGGAGCTTTCGACTGCACCATCCCCTGCGCAGCCATCACATCTGTTATTGTTAAACCACCCGAGCCTGTCGCCGGTGCGTCATCACTCAATTTTGGAGATTTTGGGGAGTAATATTTTGGTAAAGCTTCAAGGTTCATGCTCGTTCTCCACTTACGCCAGTACGCCTATTGCCAGCGCACGATCGATAAAACGAAATATCAGCTCCAGTTGGGAGCCATACTTCTCTTCAAATGCCACGGTATTCGCATGCAGCTCGTCGTGATGCTTTCTGCACAAAGGCAACACAAAGAGATCATGTGCTTTGGTTCCCATTCCGCCCTGCCCGTGACCAATCAGATGATGCGGATCGTCGGCTGGCATACCGCAGCAAGCACACGGCTGTGTCTTAACCCAGCGTGTGTATTTCTCCTTAACCCAACGGTGACGTTTAGGCAGCTTCATGAAAGATTCCGGAGACTCTGGATCAACGGTGATGCTTACCACCGTCTTTTCCTGTGATGGGTTTTGTTGCTGGTGGGCGTGAGGCAACGGTGCAAGATTTTTTGTGCGCTGTTTCAATATGCTGGTGGCGGTCTGCTCTCCCGGTACGATGTCGCTTTCGCGGTACACCGAGCAGTTTTTTTCCGCTGGTAATCCCAGCGAGCGACGTAATACCGCTTCCGGTAGCGCGTCCGCCACCTGATTGCGGACCGCCCACCAGGATAATTCAGCCAGAGATAATTCACGCTCCTGCGTACCGCTTATTGCGTGACCGATGACGTCAATCATCCATGCTGACAGGTTTTGATGAGCAAGTTGCTCGAGTGATTCGGATGTCTGGTCACGCAGCTGGTTGTCGCAGTGCCAGCACAACACCATTGCGCCGGTACCATAACGGTGAATAACGGTTTCACTGTGATGATAATCGCCGTGTGGCCACTGGCAGGATTTAATATGGCGCAACAGCCAGTCAGACAATGCACCAGCACCACCAGCAGCACGAATTACCCGTGCGTTACTGAAAAACGGCAGCAATGTTTTGTCTTCCACCAGCGGCTGGCGAACGGCAGGAACGACCCCGGACGGCAGATTACGCATGCTTTTCGGTTCCGGCTCCACCAGTACCCGGGTATTGTGGAATACCGGCATGGATTCACGGCCCGGCTTAACGACCACCAGCCCGAGTTCCGGTACCAGAACAGGTCGAAGTAATACCCGCACGTTACCTCCAGATGCGTTGCTGGAATGTACGGGACGGACGCGGTGGGCGTTCGGAGTAAGGCAATCTGACTGAGATTATCCAGTGACGGTAGTCGAGACTAAGGGCTTTCTTAACCTCGTATCCGCGCCTGCGGTAACACTGAATTATCCATTCAGCCTGCTCTTCAGTGCATGGAGGGTGCTGGAACCATTCAGACTTGAATGCGTGAGAATACCGCTCGTGCGTGCAGGCAAGAACGGGCGAATTATCAGAATTGTAATATTTTACGTTGCGTGCCATCGGTTTTCTCCGGTGGCACGGTGTTACTCAGCGGGAGTTCAGCCCCGCGCAAGATTGTAGATGAGTTTATTCTTCTGCAAAAGCTGAAAAGCCTGCTTTTATTCCGATCTCTTTCAGTGCCTGTAATGAAGTGACAAACTCACCTTCGCGCAAGATAAATCCGTCTGTCACTCGACCATCCACAAAATTAATTAACGCAGCCCCATTCTTTCGCAAACACATAATGCGGTAATGACTAACAAGATTTCCATTTTCAACGCACACAGCATAGAGGCCATCTTCACAAAAAATTTTACGCAGTTCTTCGATGTTCATCATCAGAATCCTTCCGGATAATTAGCTCTCCCCTTTAAGGGACCATCCCTCTTATCCCTGCGCGCTACTTAAGTATTTTTGATTCTATTCCGGCACCGTCCAGAACTTCAAACGCGTTGAAAATAAAAACAAAAACCCGCCGAAGCGGGTTAAGTGCGGGTGCGTTGAGGATGCCTGCCACATCAGAGGTGGCGAGGGATTTCTCCCTCGCCGGGTCTCTTACTCCTCAGGTTCGTAAGCTGTGAAGACAGCGACCTCCGTCTGGCCGGTTCGGATTCGTACCTCGCAGAGGTCTTTCCTCGTTACCAGTGCCGTCACTATGACGGTTAAACAAATGACGATCAGGGCGATTAACATCGCCTTTTGCTGCTTCATAGCCTGCTTCTCCTTGCCTTTCGGCACGTAAGAGGCTAACCTACATGTGTCTAGCATGAAATTGGCCTCAGATTAATGTTAAGCGTCTTGCAGGACGCGTAATGTTAACTGGGGCTTTTCTCTATCTGCCGTTGGTGTTCATGCCCGAGGCAGATAGCCTCAAGCACCCGCAGCCATTCTACTTAACTACCGTTACCTCGCCAATATGAAATCAATCAGTAAGGTGATCCATAAGAACAATAACAAGACAATAAATTGCCATTACAGCCACAATAGCCAGCGTGCATTTGAGAACCAGCACATAAATCTCCTGCTCTTGACGTATACAGGCACTGATAAATATGTGTCTTCGTGCTCGTTACTTCAATACGTAAGCGTCAGTTGCGCGTAATCAAATCAGACAACCGACTTTAAACCAGGGACAAACAGCAGGTAAAATAATCAAACGTTATTTTAAGCCATATCATGGCTTCAAGATTTCCTCTAATTTCAACAAGATGAGCAGGTCATTGCTTGCACTGATGACCTGCTCATTAATCATGATTATTTGAAAATTAAGGTAGGCGTACTATATATAGAAACACTGCTACGCTCCGTTGTTGGCATAATATAAAATCATTCCTGCCCTTCTTTACCGTAGTGGAGTTGACCAATTTTGATTAGAGGGCGTCCCTGAGATTTGCGGTGTAGATTGGTATCGCGCAGTGAATACACGCAGCCACAATATTCCTGCTGATAGAATTGTTCGCGCTTGCTGATTTCAATCATGCGGGAAGAGCCGCCCTGCTTTCGCCAGTTATAATCCCAGTACACCATGCCCGGATAATACGCGACGGCTCGCCGTCCACAGTCGTTAACCTGCTGCATATTTTTCCAGCGTGAAATGCCCAGTGAGCTACTGATCACACTGAAACCATTTTCAGCGGCATACAGCGCAGTCCGCTCAAAACGCATGTCAAAACACATGGTACAACGGATCCCTCGTTCAGGCTCCCATTCCATTCCTTTGGCTCGCTCAAACCAGTTGTCTGTGTCGTAATCAGCATCAATAAATGGCACGCCGTGTTGTTTAGCAAAGCGAATATTCTCATCCTTACGAATTAAATACTCTTTCTGAGGATGAATGTTCGGGTTGTAGAAAAAGATGGTGTAGTCGATTCCCGAGGCCTGAAGCGCCTCCATCACTTCACCGGAACATGGAGCACAGCAAGAGTGCAGTAATAGTTTTTTTGCCCCGTTTGGGAGCTCCAATTTGGGGCGTTTGAAATCAGCAACAGTCATAAATGTGTTTATGAGGTTCATGAAAATAGCAAAAAGTGTAGCATCAGAACGGGCTATCGGAAACAGATGTCTAAATCTGGTAATGTCTGCTTTTGATGCAAAGCAGACAACCACGGCAGCGCACGAAAATCAGCGATAATGTCGGGATTAATAATCGGGTGACGTCCATCACATAGCGAATGTTCCTCTTTCCTGATATCGCTAAATATCGACCATTCGTCATTCTTATCGAACCAGAGCATGCGACTGCCACAGCACATGTCGAGAATGGTAGCCGATGTACTCACAGCATCACCTCCCGATAATTCCCCTGATAAAACGTCAGAACACGCTGCATAACTTCGCTCTTCCGGCACTCGCGACAGATTATGTTTAGACGACTGTCGTAGCGGCGTATTTCTCCATCAGGTAATGACCAGATAAGGTCCGGATCAACCACAGCAGGTTTCTTCACCTTTGCCCTCGAGAGTTTTTTGCGGGCGTTTTGCCAGTCCTTACGCGCCTGTTCAGACGGGAATAACCCGTAGCCGGAGTTGTATACATCGCCACTGGCTACCAGCTCTCTGGCAAGAACGCTCATCAGATATCTAGTCGCACCTGTTTTAGCTTCCAGTTGCCGTAACGTCTCACGACCGCTCTGGCGCACGAGTTCCACCACCTGCCCTTTAATTTTTTCCCGCTCTTCTTGTGTAAAAACTTTTGCCACAAGTCCCCCTTAAAATTACCTCATGACCTGAAATCAACATTTATCCTCTGAAACCAGGCGGAATTTCTGTATCCGGTTCAGAAATATGATTAACACAACGCTGTACAGGTGAACGTCCCAGGCGGATGACCAGTTCGTCCCATTTTTCGCGGAGCTTTGACGGGCTCATGATGTTTTTTACCCAGAATGGATCTCGCTGAACCCGACCAAACATTTCGCAAATTTGTCTGTGGCTTCTGCCATCCAGCATCCGCATTGTGCGCACGTCATTGGCCCAGGCAGTCCAGTTAGGCTCTTTTGGTCGCATGATCTCGCCATCATCACTGGCTGCCTGTTCGTAGAGACCCACGATCCGCCCCCAGATCCACTGCGCACACGCCAAATCCTCCCTGCTACCCCACTGGCTTTTTTTCGCACTAAACACAACCGCGTCGGAGTTCCGGGTTAAAAAATCCTGTTCAGTCGTCTGCGGGTCCGGTTGCGAAGCTTCCGGACGAAAAGTGTTTTTATTCTCTGTAGTAATCTCTGTTGTATTCTCTGTAAGATCATCAGGCCATTTTGACCCGATGACATTGGATCGTTTTGAACCAATGGAGCGTTTCATTTTGACCTCTTCCATCGTGTCATTTTGACCTGATGGAGCGGCGCATTTTGAACCGATGGATTCGCTCAATTTGCCATCATCTAAAAGCTCGCTCTCGTAGTTGATCGTGTAGAAATTGGTCATATCGCGCTTTGATTTATTGAGCTTTTCACAACGCAAAAGCCCCAGCTTTTTCAGACTTGCAAACGCGCGCTTTAACGTTGACTCTGACCAGAATGGGAACTGTTCCAGCCATTGTTCCGTTGTGTTGTAAATCCAGCGAACACCATCACATTCCATGCCGGAATTGGTATCTCTCAACCAGTAATGCAACTGCTGCAACACAATGGCTTCATTTAAGCCAATCTTCATCGCAAGCTGTGTGTTTATAACCAGTGGGCGTTCAGCAAAAAGAAGGCTCATAATTCCATCCAGCTTTTTGTTGGTATTGCTGTCGATACGCAAGTTTGAAAGCAATTGCTTTTTCTATAAGTTCGTCAGTTTCACGATCCACTACGGCAGGATCAGCAAAAAGCAGTCCGGACTCCACCACATCGCCATATTCTTTGTTTAACCCGGCGATCATGTACGTGATGCTTTTTCCGTCACTAATTTCACGATACAACCTGAAATCATTAATCCGGATAGCCTCCATAATTGCAGGCACTAGCGCCGTGAACTTTTCACGCTTATCCCTGGTGTCGATAGCCTTCCAGCGTTCGAATATCTTCACTCGATTAACGCCAAGCGCTCGCTGATCAACCGCGCCACCTTCATCTGTGACACGCTGAACATCGATGTTCGGGCGCTCTTTCAAAGCCCAGAATGCTTCAGTGATTAATATCGTCGCCTGCTCCTGTGTCATTCCTGGTCGACATATCCAGGCATCCAGAGCCTCACGAGCCTGTTCAGGAGTGATTTTCATTGTTCAACCGCCCCGCCCGCTTCGTCTTACGATATTCGTCATAAACCTTGGGATCATACTGAAGCTCGCCGCCAGATGCCTCCTGTAGACGCATCGCGCGACCTTCAGGAACCAGCTCTTGCCATTGAGAAACAGCAGATGGGTCAACGCCAGCAGCTTTCGCTACTTTGGCTTTCGTACCGTAAAAATTAATTACGTCTGATTTAAACATCGCACCTCCAATATTGAGTTTTCTCAATACTAATCACTCAAGGAATCTCAAGTCAAGGGTTATTAAGATATCTAAATATGAACGAGAAAACTTTAGGTCAACGCATTAGAGAAAGACGTAAGCAGGTAGGCTTAAGTCAAAACGGTTTAAGCAAAGCTGCTGGCGTATCTGGCTCATCAATTTCATTATGGGAAAGTGACCATACAGCCCCGCGCGGGCAAAATTTGCATCGCCTCGCCGAGGTATTACAATGTTCACCAACCTGGATACTGTTTGGCGACGAGGACAAAACACCAGCTCCCCCTGTTTCACTCGATAGTGCCTTAGACTTATCGGAAGATGAGTTAGAGATGCTGCGTTTGTATCGTGCACTTCCTAAATCAGAGCAACAAGCACAACTCAGCGAACTCCGCGCCCGCGTTGAGAATTTTAATCGCCTGTTCACCGAGCTATTAGAGGCTCGCAAACGCAACAAGCATCAATAATCATCCCTTCACAAAATTTTAAAGCCTTACATTTCAATGTATTGGCTTTATCTTGCGTCAATACTTGAGTTTTCTCATCAAAAAACCTTGACGAAAAATAATGAGAAAACTAAATTACCTCCATCAAGACACCGCACGGTGTTCTCAGCAAACAGTTCCGCTACCCCGGCGTTAAGGGGAAATGAGGTCAGCATGGATACTATCGATCTTGGCAACAACGAATCTCTGGTATGTGGCGTGTTCCCCAACCAGGACGGCACGTTCACCGCGATGACGTATACCAAAAGCAAAACGTTTAAAACCGAAAATGGTGCCCGTCGCTGGCTGGAAAGAAACTCAGGTGAGTGATATGGATTTCGACACAATCATGGAAAAGGCTTACGAAGAATACTTCGAAGGCCTTGCCGAAGGCGAAGAAGCTCTCAGCTTCAGTGAGTTTAAACAGGCACTCAGAATAAGAATGTGCTCTCACAATGACGCAGAGCACAAATATGAGAAGCAAAATCAGACCGCAGAAAATTTTGTTCTGGAACCCGGAGAAACGCTTTTCAAAATTCCCGTTACGTGCCCCATTTGCGGTTTTACATCAGAAGAACTTGACGACTCCTGTAACAATCAGGAAACAACCAAGTATGTCGAAGATGATACCGAGTGCGCACGAAGAACGATTATATCCACGAGTCCAAACTCCAGGACCAATAAATCTCACTTTGAGAGGGTGATTAATCCACTCCCCCAAACCAATAAAAAAGATGCCGGAGGACAAAAAACCCAATGGAACAACGGGATATCTGTCAAAAAAAGACGTTCCATTAAAGACAAACAACGCAGCGCCAACAACTGTAAGCGCTTTATTCCAGTAATCAATTTTCATGTTCTTAAGCGGATTTATTGGTGGTTGCGACATTGCTTAATGAATCCTTAAAACTGTGGTGATTTTAAGGATACCACCTCGCCTGACGTGGTTAAAAGCAGGCACACAACACGAAAGCGCACGGCGAAGTTCGTCTCACTGTACGGTGTCGTTAAATTTAATTCGACCGTGCGCTTCCGGTTGTGGCAACCCGCGAAATGGCGCGGCGGTAAGTATGGCGGGGTTATTCCTTCCCCGTAGAGGACACCGAGTTGTCAGGTTGACCATACGCTTAAGTGACAACCCCGCTGCAACGCCCTCTGTTATCAATTTTCTGGTGACGTTTGGCGGTATCAGTTTTACTCCGTGACTGCTCTGCCGCCGTTTTTAAAGTGAGTTTTGTGATGCGGTGAATGCGGCTAAGCGCACGCGGAACAGTTAAAACCAAAAACAGTGTTATGGGTGGATTCTCTGTATCCGGCGTTAATTGTTAACTGGTTAACGTCACCTGGAGGCACCAGGCACTGCATCACAAAATTCATTGTTGAGGACGCGATAATGAAAACGTTATTACCAAACGTTAATACGTCTGAAGGTTGTTTTGAAATTGGTGTCACTATCAGTAACCCTGTATTTACTGAAGATGCCATTAACAAGAGAAAACAAGAACGGGAGCTATTAAATAAAATATGCATTGTTTCAATGCTGGCTCGTTTACGTCTGATGCCAAAAGGATGTGCACAATGAATTCAGCATTTGCGCTTGTTCTGACAGTTTTTCTTGTTTCCGGAGAGCCAGTTGATATTGCAGTCAGTGTTCACAGGACAATGCAGGAGTGTATGACTGCAGCAACCGAACAGAAAATTCCCGGTAACTGTTACCCGGTCGATAAAGTTATTCACCAGGATAATATCGAAATCCCGGCAGGTCTTTAAAACAGTTCCGTAATAAATATCCGGTTTCATTCTTATATGCCAGCAATAGCAGGGATTTGTTCATCCTTAAATCTGTCATGAGGTTAAAACAAAATGAGTAAAGTCTTTATTTGCGCCGCTATTCCTGACGAACTGGCAACAAGGGAAGAAGGCGCTGTGGCTGTAGCCACAGCCATTGAAGCTGGCGACGAACGCCGTGCTCGAGCAAAATTTCACTGGCAGTTCCTGGAACATTATCCGGCTGCTCAGGACTGCGCTTATAAATTTATTGTCTGCGAGGATAAACCTGGCATACCCCGCCCTGCCCTCGATTCATGGGATGCTGAATATATGCAGGAAAACCGCTGGGATGAGGAGTCTGCTTCTTTTGTCCCGGTTGAGACTGAATCCGATCCGATGAACGTCACTTTTGACAAGCTGGCCCCTGAAGTACAGAACGCTGTCATGGTTAAGTTCGACACATGTGAAAACATCACCGTTGATATGGTTATTAGCGCACAGGAATTGTTGCAGGAAGACATGGCAACATTCGACGGACATATCGTTGAAGCGTTGATGAAAATGCCAGAAGTTAACGCCATGTATCCGGAGCTTAAGTTGCACGCCATTGGGTGGGTTAAGCATAAATGTATTCCTGGTGCTAAATGGCCCGAAATTCAGGCAGAGATGCGCATCTGGAAAAAACGTCGCGAAGGTGAACGCAAGGAAACCGGAAAATACACGTCTGTTGTTGATCTCGCCCGCGCCAGAGCCAATCAACAGTACACTGAAAATTCAACAGGAAAAATCAGCCCGGTCATTGCTGCCATTCATCGCGAATACAAGCAGACATGGAAAACACTGGATGACGAACTGGCCTACGCTCTCTGGCCTGGTGATGTGGATGCCGGAAACATTGACGGCAGCATCCATCGCTGGGCAAAAAAAGAAGTTATCGACAACGACCGCGAAGACTGGAAGCGTATCTCGGCATCAATGCGCAAACAGCCTGATGCCCTTCGCTACGACCGCCAGACTATTTTTGGCCTTGTCCGTGAGCGTCCGATCGACATTCACAAAGATCCCATAGCACTGAACAAATATATCTGCGAATACCTGACGACAAAGGGCGTGTTTGAGAATGAAGAAACAGACCTGGGCACTGTTGATGTTCTCCAGTCATCAGAAACACAAACTGATGCAGTGGAAACTGAGGTATCTGATATCCCAAAAAATGAAACCGCGCCGGAAGCTGAACCATCTGTAGAGCGTGAGGGGCCGTTCTATTTCCTCTTCGCAGATAAGGACGGAGAAAAATACGGTCGCGCAAACAAACTTTCTGGTCTGGATAAGGCACTGGCTGCTGGCGCCACTGAAATCACAAAAGAAGAATATTTTGCCCGAAAAAATGGCACATACACGGGCTTACCGCAAAATGTAGATACCGCTGAAGATTCAGAACAACCAGAGCCGATAAAAGTTACCGCTGACGAAGTAAACAAAATTATGCAGGCAGCCAATATCAGCCAGCCTGACGCCGATAAGTTGCTTGCTGCATCACGTGGTGAATTTGTTGAAGGGATTAGTGACCCGAATGATCCGAAATGGGTTAAGGGGATCCAGACCCGCGATTCTGTGAACCAGAACCAGCATGAATCGGAACGGAACTACCAAAAAGCGGAACAAAACAGCACAAATGCGTTACAAAACGAGCCAGAAACGAAACAGCCTGAACCAGTGGCGCAACAGGAAGTGGAAAAAGTCTGCACCGCCTGCGGTCAGACCGGCGGCGGCAACTGCCCTGATTGTGGCGCGGTGATGGGCGACGCAACATACCAAGAAACATTCGATGAAGAGTATCAGGTTGAAGTTCAGGAAGATGATCCGGAGGAAATGGAAGGCGCTGAACATCCACACAAGGAGAACACTGGCGGCAATCAGCATCACAATAGCGATAATGAAACTGGCGAGACGGCAGATCACTCAATTAAGGTGAACGGTCATCACGAAATCACATCCACCAGCAGGACGTGTGACCATCTAATGATCGACCTTGAAACCATGGGAAAAAATCCTGATGCCCCGATCATCTCAATAGGTGCAATATTTTTCGATCCGCAAACCGGAGATATGGGACCGGAATTTAGTAAGACTATCGATCTGGAAACTGCTGGCGGAGTCATTGATCGGGACACCATTAAATGGTGGCTTAAGCAATCACGCGAAGCGCAATCTGCCATTATGACCGATGAAATCCCGTTAGATGATGCACTGTTACAATTGCGGGAATTTATCGACGAAAACTCCGGTGAATTTTTTGTTCAGGTTTGGGGAAATGGAGCCAACTTCGACAACACGATTTTGCGCCGTTCATACGAACGGCAGGGGATCCCCTGCCCGTGGCGTTACTACAACGATCGCGATGTACGCACAATCGTTGAGCTGGGGAAAGCCATAGACTTCGATGCCAGAACGGCTATTCCATTCGAAGGTGAGCGCCATAATGCACTTGATGACGCCCGTTACCAGGCAAAATACGTTTCAGTTATCTGGCAAAAACTGATCCCGAGTCAGGCTGATTCTTAATGTTCAACTGTCGCCGGTTGTGACTGGTATTCTGCAACCGGCGCTCGTCTGATGTAAGAGATAAAGAAATCGATGAGCGAAGTAATCATGATTGTCTCTCCCGGCAAATGGGTATCCGAAGAGCAGTTAATTGCGCTGAAAGGAATAAAAAAAGGTACGTTAAAAAAGGCCCGGGAAAAATCGTTTATGGAAGGAAGGGAATATAAGCATGTCGCTCATGACGGTATGCCATGGGATAACAGTCCATGCTTTTACAACCTGGAAGAAATTGATCGCTGGATTGAGCGCCAGGCATCAGCGAGACCAAGACGTCATCTTACTTGACTAAAAGCCACACTAACTAATGAGAGAAGTTGAAATGAAATATCCGACAGGCGTGGAAAACCATGGAGGGAAATTACGTATCTGGTTTGTTTATAAAGGCGTAAGAGTCAGGGAAAATCTGGGGGTTCCTGACACAGCAAAAAACAGGCGCGTTGCAGGTGAACTACGCTCCTCTGTTTGTTACGCAATAAAAACTGGTGTTTTCGACTATGCAAAACAGTTTCCCTCCTCACGCAATCTGGAAAAATTTGGTGAGGCCCGACAAGATTTAACCATAAAAGAACTGGCTGAAAAATTTCTGGCACTGAAAGAAACTGAAGTCGCCAAAACATCACTCAACACATACCGTGCCGTCATCAAAAATATCCTGAGCATAATCGGTGAAAAAAATCTTGCCTCATCGATTAATAAAGAAAAATTACTGGAGGTTCGTAAAGAGCTACTGACTGGATACCAGATCCCCAAAAGTAACTATATTGTTACACAACCAGGGAGATCGGCTGTAACTGTAAATAATTACATGACAAATCTTAACGCCGTGTTCCAGTTTGGTGTTGATAACGGTTACCTGCCAGATAATCCGTTTAAGGGGATCTCGCCATTAAAGGAATCAAGAACCATTCCGGATCCTCTTTCGCGGGAGGAATTTATCCGTCTTATCGATGCGTGCAGAAATCAGCAAGCAAAAAATTTATGGTGTGTTTCTGTTTATACTGGCGTTCGCCCTGGTGAGCTGTGTGCACTTGGATGGGAGGACATAGATCTGAAAAATGGAACAATGATGATCAGGAGAAATTTAGCAAAAGACCGTTTCACGGTACCAAAAACACAGGCGGGAACCAATCGGGTCATTCATCTTATTAAGCCAGCAATCGACGCTCTCCGGAGTCAGATGACATTAACGAGACTGAGCAAAGAGCATATCATTGATGTTCACCTCAGAGAGTATGGCAGAACAGAAAAACAAAAATGCACCTTTGTTTTTCAACCTGAAGTGTCAGCGAGAGTAAAAAATTATGGTGACCATTTTACCGTTGACTCAATAAGGCAGATGTGGGACGCAGCGATAAAACGTGCCGGACTCCGCCATCGAAAATCATATCAGTCGAGACATACTTATGCCTGCTGGTCGCTGACAGCTGGTGCTAACCCGGCATTTATAGCAAACCAGATGGGCCATGCAGATGCGCAAATGGTATTTCAGGTATACGGAAAATGGATGTCTGAAAACAATAATGCACAGGTAGCTTTGTTAAATACACAGTTAAGCGAGTTTGCCCCAACCATGCCCCATAACGAAGCAATGAAAAATTAATTTAATATTTATCAAATAGTTGACACGTATGACTCTTGAAATCCATAAATTCAAGCGCAGTGCCCAACCATCCCGATACTGCTGCTTTCACCAAATCCTTAGTACTTCTTTCGTGTTTTTCTATTGTCATAATGGTTATCTCTAAAAAAGAGGTAAGATGCGTA
>Ga0129310_1000526_pt1 | contig 46001 bp, 45 predicted proteins | sample Go1ome_2_FD_94433 | JGI IMG/M metagenome (GOLD analysis project Ga0129310, IMG submission 94433) | Western lowland gorrila individual fecal microbial communities from Wisconsin, USA - Go1022A metagenome | ecosystem: Host-associated > Mammals > Digestive system > Large intestine > Fecal | place...
AAAAATGCATGTCATGTCTACTTTTGAAAAAAACAAACGGCCCAAAATGTGACGTATGTCCACTTTTGAAAAAATGAAATAAGAAAAAATATTTTTTGTGTCTACTTTTCTTGACTGGTACAACCTTTCATTTCCTTGGTTGGAAAACGTCAAAAAATAAGCAAAATTCGGTTGTAAAAATGTCAAAAAAGACATATAATATGGTTGGAAAACGTATTTTCGGAGGTGCCACATGCTGAAACGGAAAGTCGAAAAAGACATTCAAAACTGGCTTCAAGATGATAAAAGAGCTTTGCTCGTATATGGTGTCAGGCAGGCCGGTAAGACCTACATCATTCGACACTGTCTGGAGTCCGAGGGCTGCAGCTATATAGAATTCAATCTGATTCGGGAGCCTGATATCATCAGGATCCTGGAAAGTGCTGCAGATATTGACGACCTGATCCTCAAGCTATCCTTGTACAGCGAAAAAAGAATCGTGCCGGGAGAAACAATTCTGTTCTTTGATGAAATACAAAGATACAAAGAAATTGTAACCAGGATAAAATTCCTTGTGGAAGATCAAAGGTATCGTTATATTCTGAGCGGTTCACTTCTTGGCGTTGAAATCGTAAACCTAAAATCAGCCCCTGTGGGATATCTAAAGACGCTGCAAATGTATCCGCTGGATTTCGAAGAGTTTCTTCAACTGTTTCAGATCAGCGATGCTGTCTTTGAGGCATTGCGCGGTGCATATCAAAATGAAACACCTGTCGATCCGATCATTCACAAAAAAATGCTGCAGCTGTTTCATCTTTATCTGATCATCGGTGGTATGCCGGCTGCTGTAGATACGTATCGCCGCACAGAAAACATCGATATGGTTATGGATCAGCACTTGGCGATCCTGCAGCAATACAAGCTGGACTTTACGCAATATGAAACAGAAAACAAAAAACTACTCCTGACCAGCATCTATGAGCTCATTCCCGCAGAGCTGAACGAACAAAACAAGCGTTTTAAACTAGCGGATATCGATAAAAAACTACGATTTGAAAAAATGAGCGATAGTTTCACATGGCTGTGGAAGGCAGGTGTTGCCCTCCCCGTCTTCAACATAACCGAGCCGAAGATGCCTCTGCTGCTGAATCAAAAAAGCACTTTATTTAAACTTTTTCTCTCTGATGTCGGCATGCTCACTACAATCTACGGGAAGTCTGTCAAACTCAAAATCATAAATCAGGAAAAGGATATCAACAAAGGCGCTATCTATGAAAATGTAGCGGCGCAGGAATTGATCGCGCACGGCTGCCGCTGTTACTACTACAATAATAAAAAACAAGGTGAATTAGATTTTGTTATCGAACATGATGGTGCTGTCCTGCCGATCGAGATCAAAAGCGGCAAGGATTATAAGAAACACTCTGCCCTCGTCCAAGTACTGCAAAATGAGAATTATCATCTCACACGCGCAATCGTCTTCTCGAACTCCAATGTAGAGCGAGAAGGGAAAGTAACCTATCTTCCAATCTATATGCTTATGTTCTTGAAGGAAAGTGATGTGAATTTTACCGACATTTCTATCGACAAATTTAAACTCCCAATCTAGCTGGCAACACGTTTCTTTTTAAACGTCGCATCACAAAACCGGTACGTCTGTGCGCGCCTTCGGCGCGCAGGGGTACCGGCTGATTTTTATTTGCTATAAATTGGGCGGATATCCAAGAACTTGGTTATCCGCCCAAAATGTTTTTGTTATTTCACACTGCCGTCCGGATTAAAGACCGGAAGCTTTTCGAGGTAGATGATGTCGTCGCGGTCTGCGGCGCCGCCTTCCGCGAGGACGGCCATCTTGCCGACAATATTCGCGCCGACCTGATTGACCAACGTCTCAATGGACTTGAGAGATTCTCCGGTGCTGATGACATCGTCAACGATCAGCACGCGCTTGCCGCGCATCATATCCGCCTCATGCTTGCCGATGCACAGCGTTTGGATGTGATCCGTCGTGATGGAATCCACGGTCGTTTTGATAATATCCGTCATATAGAGCTTCGGGCCCTTACGCGCTACGATATAATCATTACGTCCGGCCTGTCTTGCCATTTCGTAAGCCAGCGGAATGCCTTTTGACTCCGCGGTGATCAGAATGTCGAATTCCGGTGCTTTTTTGAGCAGCTCTGCCGCGCACGCCTTGGTAATCTCAACATCACTGAACATGATGAAAGCACCGATGTATAAATCGTCTGTTACTTTGCAGAGTGGCAGCTGACGCGTCAGCCCTGCAATTTTCATTTCATAAAACATGAGGTTCATCCTTTCCGTTTCAAAATCGTTAGCTCTGCCATCGCCTTCCGGCTCGGCTTCGCCTCGGCAATCGCAGTGCCAAGTACATTGGTCCGGACGCGAGACGGCTCCGTCTTCGCCTTACGGCTCGCCCCTTAAAGTGCCACGCGCTAAAGCGCTGCACTTCTTGGCGTGAGACCTGCCTCGCTTCTGTCTTCGCCTTATGGCTCGCCAGTCAGCGGGCTAGGGCTGCAGTTTGCCTTCTACGACTTGTTCCTAGCCAGCGATTGCTGGGGAACAAAAGCAGAAGGTCTGTTTATCCATTCAAACTTCGTTTCCACTCGTTTTCATGGAACAGAACCATTCGCTCGGACATCTGTCTTTCATCAGCTCTGCCATCGCCCTGCGGCTCGGCCTCGCTGTGATAAGTACATTATAGATTCTTACGAAAACAGTTTCAAGCGCAAAATGATTTTTTTCACCATCTTTTGCTTTTTGTCCGGCTTTCCACTCGCTTTGTTTCCCATTTTCCCTTTTTCCCTCCAAAAAGATGTATCGCACAGGTCTCTACCATTTCATTTTGCTTTATCTTTTTCCATTTATTTCATAGATTTTATTTATCGCCCCAAAAAACACTTGAAACTTTTGTTTCTTCGGACGTTTTTTTGCGTCAAAAAGATTTTTTCATCGGTTGTTTTCACGCGGGAAAGGATTTTGCCCTGCCGTTATGACATCTTTTTGCGCTTTTTTTGCAAAAGTGGGAACTTTGTGCTGATGTCCAGTCCGGAGACCGTCGATTACATCATGAGGGGAACAACCTTCAGGCAGAAGAGTCTCTTCCGGACTTCTTCGTATGTCTCTTTTGATTACATCGTAATGAAAATAAACTTCAGACAGAACAGCAGACCGATGATCGCTACCATGATGTCCTTCTTCTGGAACTTGCCGGTGCAAATCGCGATGATGGTGTAAGCGATGGAACCGATACCGATGCCGTTGGCGATGGAGTAAGTCAGCGGCATCGCGATCAGCGTCAGGAACGCCGGTGCTGCGGAGCTGAGGTCATTCATGTCTACATTCTTGAAGTTGCCGAGCATCAGCACGCCGACATAGATCAGTGCCGGAGCTGTCGCGCAGGCCGGAACGATGCTCGCGAGCGGTGTCAGGAACAGGCATACGAAGAAGCAGATCGATACGACCAGAGAGGTCAGACCCGTTCTGCCGCCTGCGGCTACGCCGGACGCGGATTCTACGAAGGTCGTACAGGTGGAAGTACCCAGAACCGCGCCGGATACAGTTGCGATGGAGTCGCAAGCCATACACTTGTCGAGGTTCTGCGGGTCGCCGTTTTCATCCAAAAGGTCTGCCTGCGCCGCCGTACCATACAGGGTGCCGATGGTGTCGAACATGTCGATCAAGCAGAAGGTAATGATGTAAAGGATCGCGCTGAAGACGCCGCCGACGAACTCCGGACTGAATGCGTGCTTCCAGGACGCCGCGTGGAAGACACCCGTCACGCCGATATCCGCAAAGTCCTTAAAGGACTGTCCGATCTGTGTGATGTCGAAGGATGGCACAGTACCGGAGAAAACATAGTAGAGCACAGCTGTAATGATAATGCCGATGAGAACGTTGCCCTTGACATTGCGCTTGCCTAAGATAACGATGAGCAGGAAACCGAGCAGCGCCAGCAATGCCGGAAGTACCGTCATAATACCGCCCTCGCCGTTGATCGCACCATGAATGTCCACGAACTGCGTCAACGTGTACTGGTTCGCCTGAATGATGCCGACATTCTGGAATCCGATATAGGTAATGAACAAGCCGATACCCGCCGGGATCGCTTTTTTGAGACATTCCGGCATAGCCTTTGCGATATACTGTCTTGCGCCTGTCAGCGAAAGGAGCATAAAGATGATACCAGAGATCAGTACGATAACAAGACCTGCCTGATAGCCCTGTACGCAGTCCCCGCCCGCGATGACCTGCGGCAGGATAAAGCTGACGAAGAAGAAGGAGTTAAGCCCCATGCCGCAAGCCTGCGCGAACGGCATCTTGGCGTATAAGGACATCAGGAGTGTGCCAATGGTCGCCGCCAGAATGGAAGCAACGTAAACAGCATTCCAGATATTACTGAGTCCTTCTGTGAATCCGGTCACCTGATTCGGATTGACGAAGATAATATAAGCCATTGCGAAGAAAGTCGTAAAGCCGGCAATGATCTCGGTCTTTACGGTCGAACCGTGTTCGGTAATTTTAAAAAACTTGTCCATATTGTTTGAAAATTCCTTTCTTGATGATGTTGTGATTCTATGTGCTCGAGTCCGATTTGTACTCGTTTCACGCTTTGCGGACGCGCGGTATCTGTTCGCTGCCGCGCGGCGCAGTCTAGCGCTCCTCGCGGAAATAGTTCAGCCCAAGACCCTGCGGCGGCTGATCCTCCTTATGCTGACGCATGGATACAACGATCAGCACGATTGCTGTAACGATGTACGGCAATACCTTGTAGATCTGTGTCGGCAGGAACGGGAGCGGCAAACGCAGATAGAAAATCAGCAGTCCGCCGAACAGGATCGAGCCCCAAAGCGCGTTGAGCGGCTTCCAAAGGCAGAAGATAACCAGTGCCACAGCGACCCATCCTTCTCCGGAGAGTCCGGTGTGATTCCAAACGCCTCCCGCGATCGTCATCGTGTAGACCATGCCGCCGACCGCGGAGATCCCACCGCCGATGACTGTCGCCAGATAGCGATATTTGGTCACGTTGATGCCCGCAGCGTCCGCGGTTGCCGGAGACTCTCCGACCGCGCAAAGGCTCAGGCCGCAGCGGGTTTTCGCCATCACGTAAGCCATGATGATTGCTGCTGCAAAGCCAAGATATACAAAGAAGTTGTAGCTGAACAGGATCGGTCCGATGACCGGAATATCCTGCAAAAACTTCGGTAAAACCGGATTCGCGAACGCGTCCTTGAGCGCGTTGCTGACGGTAACGTTGCCGCCAACCTTGAGACGCATCAGCTCTCCGACAAACTGACCGACACCCGTACCGAAGATCGTCAGTGCCAGGCCGGTTACATTCTGGTTTGCGCGCAGCGTGATAGTCAAAAAGCTGAAGATCAGTGAGCCGATGACGCCTGCTGCAAAAGAAGCCAGCAGCGCGATGGCGACCGCGACCGCGCCGACAGCGTGATCGCCCGCGGCCTGTCCGTAGACAAACGCGCCGCAGAGTCCAAAGGCGCCGCCCATGAACATCAGTCCCTCGACACCGAGGTTCAGGTTTCCGGATTTTTCAGTCAGAATTTCGCCGGAAGTTCCAAAAAGGAGTGGGGTTCCGTTGAGTACGGCAGCTCTGATCAAGCCGATGAAGTTTATGTCCATGATTTACCCTCCTTTTCCTGATTGCGCCAAATGATACGATAATTGATGAAAAACTCGCAGGCCAACATACATAAGAGAATAATGCCTGTGATGATGTCTGCGATTGAGGCCGGAACACGCAGCGTTGTCTGCAGCCCGCTCGCGCCCTTTTCGAGCACTGCCAAAAGCAGTGAAATCGCGATCATCGCGAACGGATTGAACTGCGCCAGCCAGGCGACAACGATGGCCGTAAAGCCGACGCCGCCCGCGACATCCGCGTAGAGCGTCATGTGGGTGCCGGAGCAGACCATAAAGCCGATCAGACCGCAGATGCCGCCGGACAAACAGGCTGTACGGATCGTCACCTTCGTGACATTCATGCCTGCGTATCTTGCGGTGTTTTCAGATTCGCCGAGTACCGCGACCTCATAACCATGCTTGGTGTAATTCATGTAAATATACATCCCTGCTGTCAGAAGCAGTACGATGATCCACCCACAGTGGACGCCGAAAACCTTTGGCAGCACCGCCGCCTGGTCAAACATCGGGATAATCTGCGAACCGGGCTTACCCTCCCAGGGGCCGCCCTGCAGCCAGCCGACAATGCCGATGGCGATGTAGTTCATCATCAGGGTGAACAAGGTTTCGTTTGTTCCCCAGCGAGCCTTGAAGCTTGCCGGAATCGCCGCCCATGCCGCGCCGAACAGGATCGAAAAGATACCCATCAGGAGCAGCAGAAGCGGAGACGGAATCGAACCCGCGTAGTTCAGCGCAAAAAAGCTCGCCGCGACCGCGCCCATCGTGATCTGTCCTTCGCCGCCGATATTCCAGAAGCGCATTGCAAAGCATGGTGCCAGAGCCAGCGCAGTACCCAGCAGCGGCACCGCGATCTTGACAACCTGTTTGATGCCGGAGGCTTTGCCCAGTGAACTGCTCAAAATCGCGCCGTACGCAGTTATCGGGTTCGTGCCGGCGATGAAAAATACCAGTCCGCCCAGTACGATCGCCAGCAGGAACGCTGCGGCGCGAATCAGCCAGACTTTGCTTTTGGACATATCCTCGCGTTTCGCAAGGCGAATCAGAGGTGTTTTTTCGTTCATTTAGTTTTCCTCCTTTCCGCCGTATCGCGTCATCAAAAGACCGATTTCTTCCTTGCTCGTCGTTCTCGCGTCCACGATGCCGGAAACCCGACCGCCGCAGAGGACGAGGATTTTATCGCAGAGCTCGAGCAGTACGTCGAGGTCCTCGCCGACAAAGATGACAGCAACGCCCTTTTGCTTCTGCTCCGTCATTAAATTATAGATCGTATAAGAAGTATGAATGTCCAAGCCGCGTACCGCATAGGCACTCATCAGCACCGACGGCGCGGAAGCGATTTCTCTGCCGACAAGCACCTTCTGCACATTGCCTCCCGAGAGTTTGCGCACAGGATAATCGATGTCCGGCGTCTTGACCTCAAGATTTTCAAGCACCTGCTCCGCGAGCTGTTCCGGCGCTTTGCGGTCAATGAAGATTCCTTTGCCCTTGTTCCAGGAACGCAAAAGCATGTTGCCGGTCATGCCCATGCCGCCGACCAGTCCCATGCCGAGACGATCCTCCGGTACGAAGGCGAGCGCGACGCCCGCGTCCTTGATCTCCATCGGCGTCTTGCCGACCAGCTCCTCCGGCGCTTTGCCTTCCGGCGTGTAGATAATGGAGCCGCCTGTCACATGTCTAAGCCCGGCGATCGTCTCCAAAAGCTCCTTCTGTCCGCTGCCCGCAATGCCCGCGATCCCGAGGATTTCGCCGCTGTAAGCGATAAAGCCGACATTATCCAGCTTCACTATCCCCTCATTATCTCTGCAGGTCAGCCCCGCGATCGTCAGCCGCGGCTGCGGATTGACCGGCTCCGGTCTGTCAATATTCAGAGAAACCTTGCGTCCGACCATCATTTCGGTCAGCTTGCTTTCATCGGTTTCCGCTGTCTTGACCGTTGCGATATGCTGCCCCTTACGCAAAACCGCGACCACATCCGAAATTTCCATCACCTCATTCAGCTTATGCGTGATGATGATGATCGACTTGCCGTCCTCTTTCATCGTGCGAAGCACCTGAAACAGCTTTTGCGTCTCCTGCGGCGTCAGCACCGCGGTCGGCTCGTCCAGAATCAAGATGTCCGCGCCGCGATACAAGACCTTGAGAATCTCGACAGTCTGCTTTTCGGAGACAGACATTTCATAAACTTTTTTATCAGGATCGATTTCAAACCCATATCTTTGACTGATTGCTTTAACCTTTTCGGAAACCGCCCTGCGATCGAGCTTTCCCTCTTCCTTTAGGCCCAGTACGATGTTCTCCGCTGCCGTAAAGACATCGATCAGCTTAAAATGCTGATGGATCATGCCGATCCCGTTTGCAAACGCGTCCTTTGGCGAGGCGATCGATACGGGCTTTCCGCCGATGAAAATCTGCCCTTCATCAGGAAAATAGATGCCGGCGAGCATATTCATCAGTGTCGTCTTGCCCGAGCCGTTTTCTCCGAGAAGGGACATGATAACCCCCTTGTCCAGATATAGATCTACCTTGTCGTTAGCAATGTTGCTGCCAAAGCGCTTTGTGATTCCCTTAAACTCTACTGCGTGAATTGTTTCCATTCGTTTCACCTTTTGCTCTTGTTTGCTCTGTCTTTTGTCGTATGCTTGGAAATTTCGCCTCGCGATATTTCCTATATAATAAAACACCAAAAGAGGACTGAAAAAAGTCCTCTTTCGACATTTCTATACGTACGTTCTCTGCCCTTTAGTACTCTTCATTGAGCAAGGTAATGCCGTCGATTCTCTGCGCAAAGTACGGTGCAGACTGGAAGTAGGATTCGTGGAACGCGCCATCGAATACCGCTTCCTCCTTGTCCGGCGTGAAGTCGCCGTCTGTATCCAGCGCGAACGCGGACTTCAGTTCCTTACCGCCGACGGTGAACTTGGAAGTATCGAATACCTGGAGGGAACCATCCGCAAGAGCGGCCTCTACTTCCGCGAGCTTGTCAGCGGTGCCTTCCGCGGCAACGTTTTCGTTTAAGTCAGTCAGCTTGACATCTCCGTCAGCATAGCCGTGCTGCTTATAGTCTTGATCGACCTTACCGCCGTTAACGATCGTTTCAATCACATAAACCATGTAGTTAGTCCAGTCGATTCTGGAAGATACGATGGAAGCATCCTGCGCGACGTCGCTCATATCCAGATTATATCCAACGTGGTAAACGCCGTTTTTCTGCGCGGTGGTTGCCGGTGTCGTGGAGTCGGAGTGCTGAGAAATCAGAACCGCGCCCTTGTCGATCAGATCCTGCGCTGCATTGGCTTCCATGGTCGGGTCTCCCCAGGAACCGATGAATTCCACCTTCATGGTCGCGGACGGGCAAACGCTCTGCGCGCCAAGGAAAAATGCCGTATAGCCGGAGATAACCTCTGCGAAGGTGTAAGCGCCTACATAACCGATGACCGCTTCGTCAGCCTTGATCTCGCCGTTATCGATCATTTCCTGCAACTTCAGTCCTGCAGCAACGCCTGCCAGATATCTGCCTTCATAAACAGACGGGAATGCGTTAACGGTATTATCTAAATCGTCTTTCCAGGAGTTTTCGTTTGTCATGCCGACGAAAACAGTGTCCGGATATTCCGGCGCAACCGTCAGCATCGCCGGTTCCATACCGTAGGAGTTGCAGAATACCGCGATGCAGCCTGCGTCACCGAGGTCGCGGCAGTCCGTTGCGACCGGGTCTCCTTCCGGATGGTTATAGGTATAAGTCCATTCAATGTTGATGCCCTTGGCCGCGAGCTGTTCCTTCGCGGCGTCAGCAGCCATGTAGAAGTTTCTGTCATAAGCAGCGTTTTCATCGCCAATGCAGATCATGCCTACATTATATACTTCACCTTCAGCTTCGCCGCCGTTGTCTCCGCTGCCGCATGCCGCCAGTGAAAAGACCATTACAAGCACTAATAAAACACTTAAAAGTTTTTTCATTTCCTCTCCTTTTTCTCCTTGTAATCACTTCAAAGAATTTTGTCGTTTTGATGTGAATATTATAATCCTCTTGTGAAGGCGAAACAAGAAAAATCCGAACATTTTGCCATATTTTTTTGGAATGCAAAAACAATGTTCACTATGTAGCGAACATTATTTTGATTTTTTGATTTTTTAATTCGAATTTCAGTTCGTATACCTCAGGCTTTCAGCTTGTATGTCCTGTTTCGGTTCCCGCCCTCGGCGACAACAACGCCTTCCGTGATCAGTTCATTCAGATAATCTCTGGTACGAGACGGTTTCAAGCCAATGTAATCCGCAATCGAGGAAGCTTTGTCTTCTGCATGATCGGTAAGATACTCAATGATCGTTTCTTTCATTTTTATATTTATCGCCGATTTTTTATCGCCGATTTTTATCGCCGATTTTTTATCGCCGATTTTTTCTTTTTTTTCAAACGTAAGCGTCAACGTCGTTCGCTCCGGCTCAAGCTGCTCTGTAATCTCAGGCGCTGTCCAGCCTTCTTCACGCCAGACGCGGAAAATATTCGGAATACCGCTTCCGGCACGCTCGCCGATATCGATCAGGTTAAACATCCTCAGCATCGCCCCGTTGCGCGGATCGGAAATGCCGCCGCTTTTTGCCGCGTCGATCTCGATACGGAAGCTGCCGGGATTGCTCATGGTGATGCAGTCTCTTTTTTTGATGATGACCAGTCCCTGTCGGCCGTAATAATCGGCGTGGACCAAACAATTGGCCAAAGCCTCGCGCAAGGCTTGATGCACCGGCGTGTCATCCACGCGAGTGCCGCCATCCATTTTAAATGGCATTTTGATGTCCTGAATCAGCTTGTTATAGATACGGAAATAAAAGTCATACACATTACCGCTCCAGTCACCGGAAGAAGAAATGATGCGATCCGTCCAACGCGTATCAGCATCGTACTGCTCCTGATAATCCAGAAAGTAAGCGTTAAATTCCCGCACAATCTCATACTCATTGCCAAACATGAGCAAGCCTGCGGAAGTCGGATGCTTTTTCCCGTCAGTACCGATACCGACAGCCCCCAATTTCAAAAGGAATTCCTCTTCCTCCAAGCTTTCCCACACATGGCCGGGCCGAGACAAACGCATCCTTTGGCGATAGCTGCGAAGGCTCTCCTTGTTGAAGACCTGCATATCCATTTCTTGCAGCACCAGCATATCCTGTGTTTTCACAGAGGCATCCCGCACCATAGCCTGACATTCCTCCTTGGTGCAGCGATAGTCGCCCTCACCGTTGCGGCGATAAGTGCAGAGAGGATTGCCGTTCACATAGACCGGCTTATAAGAACGTTCGGCGCGCGGTACTCGGATAACAACAATGTGGTCACCGTCGACCTCCTGCACGAATACGTCTTTCGACGAGAGAACGTTCACACTGGTCTTGTTGGGATTGTTGACAATATCCCAGAATTCTTTGATGAGTCTGTCCGGATCCGGCAGATCCACTGTATGCAAAGACTTGTCTGCCCATTCCTCTACGCCCAGCAAAATGATTCCGCCATACGTATTGGCAAATGCGGAGTATGTCTCCCAAATACTCTTAGGCAGCCCGCCAAGGGCCTTCTTAGCCTCGATGCGATTGTTTTCCCGATATTGATCTATCTTGGAAAAGTCAATCATGTTTTTTCTCCCCCCTTGCAGATTTCATCCTACCGCAAGCAACATTTCGCTTCAGTGAGTACATTTTTAGAGTATACATAATATAGATATACGTTTATTTTAGCATGCCGCTTCCGGTTTGTCCACGTGCAATCCCGCTTTGCGAAGCATACCTTCTGTTCAAAAAAGATTTTGAATCATACGATAAGAAAACGTGAGATTTAGGAGGTTAAAATATAAAGATGTGATAAATATGCACGAAAGATTGTATAAAAGTGTGATTTTCGTCACACTTTTATACATTTATTCAAGTTACTCTTCTTTGTTCCATGCGGTAATGATTGCAGCCAAAATGTAAACTCAGGCGAATTCGATCTCGCCGTTTTCGAGTTTGGATACTGAGGCCAGCGTTTCCACGCGGTAGCCCTGTGCCTCCAGCGCGGCCTTGCCGCCCTGAAAATCCTTGCTGATGACAATGCCGACACCTGCCACCTCTGCGCCCGCCTCTTCAATAATCTTGCAGAGCGCCAAAGACGCCTCTCCATGTGCAAGGAAATCATCGATGATCAGCACGCGTTCTCCTGCTTCCAGATGTTTTTTCGCCACACGCAGCAGATTGTTCGTCTGCTTCGTGAACGAAAACGCGTCTGCCGTATAGCAGTCCTCGACCATCGTGTTCGGTGCAGCCTTTTTGGCAAAGACCACCGGTACGAAGTCGAAATATCTTGCTGCTGCGAGCGCGATCGCAATTCCGCTCGCCTCCACCGTCAGAATTTTATCCACCGGTGTGTCCGCGAAACGCCTGCCAAACTCCGCGCCGATCTCATCCATAAAGCGCGTGTCAATCTTATGATTGATGAACCCATCCACGTTGATGCGGTCCGAGCCGACCGCCACGCCTTCTGTTTTAATTCGCTGTTTCAGTGCTTCCATGTTGCTGCCTCGTTTCTATTCTGCCGGTTCTTCGCAGGTTTTCATGGCTTCTAAGGTTTCACCGAGCAGCTCGTCCAGCTCCCAGCCGAGCATTTCGGCACCCTGTTTGATGACTTCACGATCGCAGCCCGCCGCAAAGTGCTTATCCTTGAATTTTTTCTTTAAGGATTTGAGCTCCATATCCTGTACGCTCTTGGACGGACGCATCAGCGCCGCCGCCCCGATCAGGCCGGTCAGCTCGTCACAGGCAAAGAGCACCTTCTCCATTTCCTTTTCCGGCTCGACATCGACGCACAGACCGTAGCCATGCGATACGATCGCGTGGATCATATCCTCGTCCACACCCGCCTCTCTGAGCAGCTCCGGCGCTTTCTTGCAGTGCTCATCCGGCCACATCTCGAAGTCGATATCGTGCAGCAGACCGACGATGCCCCAAAATTCCTCTTCATCGGCATAGCCGAGCTTCTTTGCGAAATAGCGCATCGTGCCCTCGACCATTCTGCCATGGTGCAGATGGAAATCCTCTTTGTTATACTTTTTCAGCAATCCATATGCTTCGTCTCTCGTTATCATTCTTGTCACCTCTATTGTCTTGATTGTATCTCATTTTTATGGAATTCTGCGCTTCCGCTGCCCTGGCTATTTCGGTTCGTTCGGCAGCTTCGCCTGTTTTTCCGGTAAGTTGGAAAGAATCACCGCGCAGAAGATAACCGCGCAGCCGAGCAGCTGGCGCAGTGTCATGCTTTCGTGCAGCACCAGCGCGCCGGAGATTGCCGCAAAGGCAGATTCCAGCGAAAGAATCAGTGATGCCGCGGTCGGATCCGCGTCCGCCTGCGCCACGACCTGCAGCGTGTAACCGATACCGCAGGACAACACGCCCGCGTACAAAATCGGCAGCCAGCAGGCCAAAATATTGCCGAGATCCGGCGTTTCAAAAATAGCCATGCAGATCAGCCCGAGCACGCCCGCGAACAGGAACTGCACACAGGAAATTTTGATGCCGTCGCCTTTTGGGGAGTAATAGTCAATGATCTGAATATGGATCGCGAACGCCGCCGCGCAGAGCAGCACCAGCATATCACCGAATTCCAGCTTCAGCGAGGCTTCGGTCATGCAGAGCAGATAAAATCCCACCGCACCCAAGAGCACGCAAAGCCACATGATCGGCCGCACGCGTTTTCTCATAAAAATACTGATAATCGGAACGAAAGCAATATACAAGGTGGTGATAAAGCCCGCCTTGCCGACCGTCGTATACATCACGCCGAACTGCTGCAAACTGGACGCCACGAAGAGTGCCGCGCCGCAGAACAGGCCGCCGATGATGGAAACTTTGTCTTTTTCCCAATCAAAAATCTTCTGCGGTGTGCCGTCCGTCCCCGCATTTTTCTTGCTGAACACATAGATAACCGGAATCAGCACCAGACCGCCGATCAAGGTTCGGATGCCATTGTAGGTAAACGGCTCGATGTAGTCCATGCCGCTCTTTTGCGCCACGAAGGAAGAGCCCCAGATAGCCGCCGTAATCAGCAGCAAAATATTGCTTCGCATTTTTTTACTCATCAGATTTATTTCCTTCCTCACTAAGTTATACAGTATTCTAACAAAAAAAGCCGCTTCCCGCAAGGCACAGCGCGCGGAATTCCATGAAATTTTTTTGTTTGTGTGGCAAAGCTCGGTTTTTTTTGATACAATAGACGCATGATGAAACAAAACCAATTATTTATCGCGACTTTTTCCAACGACGCGGTGCGGCTCGCGCGCGCGTACGGGATCGGTCTGGAGCTCAATCATACCTGCATCTCTGAGATGCTTGATTTGTCAAACCGCGACGCGCTGCTCGAAGAGATCCGGCGTGACATGGACGCAAGCGGCGCGGATACACCGCAAAAGCTGCTGCTGCACGGCCCTTTTACCGAAATCTATCCGGCAGCGATCGATTATCGCGCCAGGGAGCTGGGGATGCAGCGTTTAAATGAAGCCTATGAGGTTGCCGCGGCGCTCGGCGTAACCCGCATGATTGTACACAATGGCTGGCTGCCATTCATCTATTTTAAAAGCTGGCAAGCCGAAAAAGGCGCCCTGTTCTGGCAAGCCTTCCTGCGCGATAAGCCCGCGAACTTCGAGCTTTGTATTGAAAACGTGCTGGAGGACGAACCGGATATGCTCGTCGATATGATGCAGCAAATCGATGATCCGCGCATCCGCCTTTGTCTGGATATCGGACACGCCAACGCAGTGACTGCGAAAAATTTACCTGTCACGCGGTGGATCCAGCGGCTGGCCCCGTACCTCGCACACTTTCACTTGCACAACAACGATGGCAGCGGTGACAGTCACGCGCCTTTCGACGCGGGCAGCATGGACATGCAGGAAATTTTGCAGACCATCGACCGCTGCTGTGCGGACGACGTAACCTACACCATCGAGGCGCGGGACCCGCTTCCCTGCCTTGCATGGCTCAAAGCACATCAATATTTATGATAAAGGAAATATTGCTCAGCGATATTTCCTTTATCACGACAAAACCAAGGAGGAATCATCATGCAGGATATGCAGCTAAAGGAAATACTGGATACCATCGATGAGATGGGCGATTTAAGCGAAAGCGCCATGGAGGCCGCACGCGCGCGGCAGGAAATTCTCGCCAAACCGACCGGCGCGCTCGGCAGATTGGAGGACATTTCCATACAGCTTGCCGGCATCACCGGTAAAGTCAAAAACAATATGCAGAAACAGGCGATCGTCATCATGTCCGCGGACAACGGCGTCGTCAGCGAAGGCGTTGCCTCCGCGCCGCAGTCTGTGACGCTTTCGCAGACCATCAACTTTACCAGACATCTGACAGGGGTCAGCTCGATGGCAAAATACTTCAACATTGACCTGCTGGTCATCGACGTTGGGGTCAAAATGCCGATCCCGGAGGTTCTGTATGCGCCTGAGATGACCGAGCATGTCTGCGCGGACGTCTGCTGCCAGACAGGACTCACCCAAAAGATCGTCAACCGCCGCATTGCGGACGGCACCAAAAATCTCGCCAAGGAGCCTGCCATGACCGAGGACGAGGCGCTCCGCGCGATCCTGACCGGCATGGAAGCGGTTGAAGCGATCAAACGATGCGGTTACGATATCTTCGGCGTGGGTGAAATGGGCATCGGCAACACCACCACCAGCGCCTGCGTACTGGCTGCGCTCTGCGGCAGATCCGGCGCGGAGGTTGTCGGCCGCGGCGGCGGTCTCAACGACGAAGGTCTCGCCAAAAAAATCCGCATTGTGGACGAAGCCACGCGGGGACTTGATCCCGCTGATGTCCTCGGCATTCTTGCCAAGGTCGGCGGCTTTGACATCTGCGCGATGGTCGGTGCCTTCCTCGGGGCGGCCTATTACAAGCTTCCGGCAGTCATCGACGGCTACATCTCCGCTGTCGCGGCACTGGCAGCGGTTCGGCTCGCGCCAAAAGCAGCCGGTTATCTGTTCGGATCCCATCTCTCCAAGGAACAGGGCTATCTCATCGCCATGGACGCGCTCGGCATCCGTCCGTTCTTTGACCTCGGCATGCGGCTGGGCGAGGGCAGCGGCTGTCCGATCAGCTTTAAAATCATCGAAACCGCCTGCGCGACGATGAACGGCATGGCAACCTTCGCGGAAGGCGCCATCGACGCTGACTATCTGGAAGAAGGCAAGAAAGGAAACTTTTTCTGATGAATATCTTTATCAGCGGCGGCTGCAAAAACGGAAAATCCTACCACGCGCAGGAACTTGCGCGCGATATGGCTGCCCAAGGTGGTCTCCCGCTCTATTACCTGGCGACCATGATTCCGCATGATGACGAAGACCGCGCGCGGATCCGCCGTCACCTTTCCGAGCGGGACGGCTGGGGTTTTGAGACCGTTGAGCAGGGAACAAATATCTGCGCGGCCCTCGACAGCCGAACCGTCAGCGGACAGCCGGTCGAGCGCGGCGGCGTTTTTCTCCTGGACAGTGTGACGGCACTGCTCTCCAACGAGATGTTCCGCGCAGACGGCAGTGTGGATTTTGATGCCGGTTCGCGTATTGCGGACGATCTCACGCGCTTTGCCGCACAAACAGGAAACACAGTCTTTGTCTCGGATTATCTCTATTCGGACGCGTTTGCCTTTGATGATTTTACCGACCACTACCGCGAGGCGCTCGCGCTGTGCGACCGCGCGCTTACCAAATGCTGCGATCAGGTCATCGAAGTCAGCTACGGATTTTATCACTACTGGAAAGGACTCTAACTTGTCAACTACCCATCACCTAAAGGTAATGGGCTTGTAACTGCCCAGTCGTGGTAACGGCTTATGCCTCCGACCTTTAACCCCAGTAGGCATTGCTGCCTAAAGTGGCGTTACATCACAGGGTGGCTGACGGCACCCTTTACAGCAGAGTTTACTCGGCTGTAACTGTATTCGGTACTTGACTATCTTGCAGATAGTTGATTCCCATGCGATACAGATTCATGGCTCCAATGCGGTCATCATTTGATTCATAACCGCAGTTTTTACAAGTAAACAGATGTATCTTTTTGTTACGATTTGCTTTTTCAATGTGTCCGCAAACAGGGCAGCATTGACTTGTATAGCGAGGATCAACTTTAATAACAGTAGACTGATTCTGTTTCGCCTTGTACATAAGTTTTTGCTCAAGGTCATAGAAAGACCAGGATACCGACACATACCTATCTTTGATCCGAACCTTCTCTGTGGCATTGCGGATATTTGACAGATCTTCTAAAACAAAGAGCGTATGCTTGGGGTTATTCTCAACGAGTGCCTTTGATACTTGATGGTTTATATCTTGCATCCAACGGTTTTCTCGTTGCCCAATCGCTTTCACTCTACGTCTTGCGGATGGTGTCTTTCGCATTTGGAGTTCCCTACGAAGTCTGGAATAGTGAGCACGTTTCTGTTTGATGGCTTTGCCGCTGACGAAGCCGGATTTGTGCTTACTGTCGTAGGTGGCAATCACAAAGTTAATGCCTCTGTCGATGCCAACAACATTACAGATATCGGAAAGACTACTTTCTTCGACATCGAATGTGACAGGGATATGCAGAAAATACTTCCCATGTTTGCTCACAAGTTTCGCAGTACCAAATTTATAGATTGCATGGTCAAAGTATTTCGACATTCCTTTCGCAAAATATGGAAGCTTAATGCGGCCACTCAGCGTATTGACAGAAAATAAGCTCTCTGTAAGCGAATAATCGCGGTTCCAAACAAGGTCATACTGAGGCTTGTTAAAACATGGCTTGATCCATTTCTTCTGATTTTCAAGGATTGTTTTATACCTTGCGATAACAGTCTTGAAAACAGATTGAGTCATTTGCGATTTCAAACCAAACCTTTCACGAATCTCAGAATACAATGCTTTGTTAAGAGAGAGCTGTTTTAAGTCGTGTGTACGGAATACATGATCCGATACATAATTACAAGCATCACGATAAACAGACATCGTATTATCCAGTAACACTTTGTCTGTGTCTGATACAGATATTTGTATTTTCGCTGTAACGGTCATCTGTTCCATATCAGTACTCCTTTTATCGATATCTCACTAAATATAGTATGCATCAAATATTAGTGAAAGTCAAAACAAAGATATATAGAATTTCAAGAATAGGAGGTCGGTTGCTCCTCCCACCACCTAAAGGAAGTGGGTTTCCGCAACCTAAAAAAAGTATGAAACAATATCTGACGGGCTTTTTTATGGCGTGGGGTAATTTTTGTGCCCTGCCCTGCCCTTGCAAGCGTTGGGATACCAACGCGACGCCGCTGATGCTCGGTTTCCTGCCCTCTGTCGGCGTGATCATCGGCGCGATCTGGGCTGCACTTTATTTCGCGGCCGTTTATTTCGGTCTGCCTTATCTGGTGGTCGCCTTTTTGGTGACCTTTCTGCCGTTCGCGCTCTGCGGTTTCCTGCACATGGACGGCTTCATGGACTGCTCGGACGCAATCCTGTCGCGCCGCCCGCTCGAGGACCGGCAGCGCATCCTCAAGGACAGTCACACTGGCGCTTTCGCGGTCATCAGCATTGTATTCTATATTCTGGCGTACTTCGCCTTCACTTCGACCGCCATCACCATCGGCATTGATTTCGCGAATATGATCCTGCTCGTCTGTTTGAGCCGCTCCGTTTCCGGTCTGCACGTGCTGATCGCGAAACCGATGCAGACCAGCCAGTACGCAAAGATGAATCCTGCGAGCGAGGCTGCGCCTGCACCAGCGGACGACGACTCCTCTGCGGTAAATCCCGCCGTAATCAAAGCGGAAGCTGCAGCAGATCCTGCCGCGCTGTCTGTATCTTGCGACAATGCGAAAGCTGAAGCAGGCCCTGACCCGATACCCGCGGCTGTCGCGCCGTCCGCGTCTTGCGATTCGGCTGCAGCTGCACCGGAGGCATCCATAGCGGCTGCGGACGCGCCGCGAGAAGCGCGCCCGGCGATCAAAAAGCAAGGCATCGTGCTCCTGCTCGCCCAGCTCGTAATCTATCTGGCACTCGCCTTTTGGTGCTCCAGTTATCCGATCGTCACTGCGATCATGTGTGCCTTTACGGTCTGCGCCGTCTGCGCGGCTATCTTTTACGGACGCAGGCAGCTTGGCGGCATGAACGGAGATATCGCCGGTTACGGCATCCTCTGGGGCGAGCTTTTCGGCATGCTCGCGCTGGCGCTTTTTTAAAGCAGCACAGCATACCCATATTCGTAAACGCACAATACAAGCAGCGCGCGAACGGAGCTTCGCGTACGCTGACAAAACAAGGAGAATACCATGATACTCATCTTCGGCGGCGCCTTTCAGGGCAAACTGGAATACGCGAGAGAACATTGGAATTTCAATGAGGACGATATTTTTTACTGTGATGACAGTCTGGCCATTGATCTTTCTAAAAAGGTTATTTACGGACTGGAGAAATTTTGCTTTGCCTGTGTCTGTGAAGACGCGGACGCGAAAGGCGTTCTCAAAATGTACGACGAACCACTGACTGACAAGATCATCATCATGGACGATGTTTCCCAGGGCGTCGTTCCCATCGACACCGATCGCAGAGCATGGCGCGAAGATGTCGGCAGAACGATGCTCTGGCTCGCCAAGGAAGCTGATGAGGTGCATCGCGTGTTCTGCGGTCTCGGTCAGCGCATCAAATAATTCCCGCAAGCAGGCAGGCGTCACGTTGGCAATGAAGCAATGACCCTTTGCGGCAGCATCGCGCAAATCACACAAAGCGCGTAAACGGAGGCAATATGAATTCTTATATACACTTGATCCGGCATGGCATCACCGCCGGAAATGAAAACCGCTGGTACTACGGGCGCATGGATATCCCGCTGACGGCACGCGGCATCGCACAGCTCGAAAAGCTGCGCGCGGACGGCATCTACCCGAATGTCCAAAACGCGGACTGCTACACATCCGGCATGCTGCGTACCGAGCAAACCTTTCAGACGATCTACGGCGACCTGCCGCACAAAACGCTGCCGTTACTGCGCGAAATGAACTTCGGCGCGTGGGAGGGCATGTCCTTTGAAGAAATCGAGCAGGACACCGCACACAAGGCAGCATTCGACGATTGGATGCGCATCACCGATGGCTCCTTTGCCTTCCCGGAAGGCGGCGATTCTGTCAACAGCTTTTATGCCCGCGTTCGCGGCGGCCTTGCCGAGCTCGAGGGCCTGCACCGCCTCAAAGAGCTTTCGTGCCGTCACAACGGAAACGACGCAGTCTCCCTCGTGGTCTGCCACGGCGGCGTCATCGCCGCCGCGATGGAACACTACTTCCCCGCACAGCGCGAAAACTTCTGGCAGTGGATCCCCGATCCCGGCCATGGCTATACCATCAGCTTTGCGGGCGGCAAAGCGATTCGCGACCGGGCATTCTGATCGCTTGTATTCGCATCAAAAAATAAGGCGGCTCGTCTGAGCCGCTCTGCTTCACATACTATTCGTCATCTTTCGTTCGTCTTATGAACAACCTACAGCTGCTCAACCTCCTCAACGGATAGTCCGGTATTCTCTGCAATCACATCCATCGGAATGCCGGCCTTCTTAAAGTTCTTTGCGATCTCACGCTTTTCCTGCGCCGCCCCCTCGCTGCGTCCTTTAACAAGTCCGGCAGTCTCGCCTTTGGTGAAACCAGATTTCTCGCCGTCCTCGTAGGCCTCGCGGGCGCGGATCTCCGCAAATTCTTCTACTGTAATTTCGTTAAAAAGCATTCCTGTCACCTCCCGGCTGTGTTTTCGCAGAAAGTCTTCGATCAAGCCCTCTTCCATACATTGTTTTACCGATGTATGGATGGCGCTTTTCAAATCGCCACCGTTCTCCTTGGCTGCTGCTTTGATATAGTACAGCAGTTTGCTGTAGCCCAAAAGCGACGGGCTTTTCTGCAAGATTTTGTTATCCTCATTATAGTTTAAATTAACGAAGTTGACAACCAGTTCAAGAGAATTTTCCTTTGGCGGTGCTTGGAAACTATCGGAAAGTTTCAAGGTTTTAGTGTTCCACGTTTCACTTCCGACATAAAAAAGATAAAATTCCGGAGCAGGGAATTTGACCAGCTTGCTGCCGTAAAGTCCCTCCTTACCAGAAAGGTTTTCAAGGGAGCGGCTGACATAGCCGAGGCAGCGCATTGGGATGTTCCAATTGATGGTGCTTTGGCACTCGGACATCACTAAATGACGTTTTTGAATAACAAAGCCGAGGTCATTGTTGCGGTCGATATAGAGGGCATTTGCGAGGGTCGTGTAGGTCAACTCGGTATCCGGCGGCAGATTCTCGCCAGTGACTGCGTTATACAGTTCGATGGCCCGCTCCGGCTCGGAAAAGAGCAGACAAAAGGTTGAATCCTTGTGATTGCGGCGCGGTCTTTCGCCGATGTGAAGTCCCTCTACGGATTCTGTAGGCATAATTGCTTGTTTTTTTCCCGGTTTCTTGTCCTGCTTTTTTTCATCTGCTTGCTTCATGCGGTTTCCTCCTGTTATGATCGTAAATACTATTTCTTTCATTTATTCCATATATTTTTATATCACTATACCACAAAGAAAATTACATTTCAAGCGTTATATTATATTTTTTTACAGTTATTTTTTGAATCAATCGTCCAATATATTAAATATCACCTTGCGTGTCTGATTGGATGTCATATTATCCTCTACCTCTTTTGCTCATAAGGACAAAAGTGCGCATAACTTAATCTGAGATTTCTATGCGCACATGGCGCTCACCAATGATCGCCGCTTCGCAAGGTGCTTTTGTCGTTATTCCGGAAATATCACAAGCGATATTTCCTCTCCATATAATAAAAAAATCTGAGGCAGTCCGCATGAACTGTCTCAGGATTTTTATTTTTGTATACCGTCACGCACCCCGAAAATCCCCGCAGTCTCTTTGCCCTCCGCGGGGATTTTTCATGATACAGGAAATATCACTGCGCAATCTTTCATCATTTGATTTTGAACGACACAATCGTCTTGAGCCCGTTGATGTCGGTGACGACCAGCTTATAGCTTCCTTTTTTGCTGATCTTCTTCCCGCTGCTGATCTTTTTGCCGTTCAGCGTTGCCTTGGCGATGCCGCAGTTGTCTTTGAACTTGACAACTTTCGCGCCGATATAGGTTTTACCGTTCTTCACGCCGCTCACCGTCGGCTTTTTGGTGTCTTTGACGGTGAAGGTCTTGACCGCTTCGTTTCCGTAATAATCCTTTGCCGTTACGGTATACGTCCCGTTCTTTTTCAAGGTTTGTGTCAAATCAAAGCTGACCGCCGCGGCGCTATCCTTCTGATAGGCTGCTTCTGCGATGCCGCTCGCATCGTTGACCTTGATGGTGATCGGCTTATTGTACACCTTATTATTTGTGACGCCGCTGATGGTCGGCGCTGTTTCCTCTTTGGCCGTCGATACCATGAACTCCACAGGATTCACAAAATCCGCGGTATGCATCGTAAACGTCGCTGTTTTGCCGTCCGCGCCGATGGTACCGTTCGCGCTGACAGCCTCGATCTTATCCGACATTTGAATCGTCAGCTTCGCGGTCAGCATGGAATCCAAGTCCATATTCCCCTGGCTGTAAACAGCCTTCGCCTCGTCGTAGTCTTGCTGCGTCATCGTTGCCTCAAGACAAAAACGAATGCTGTCTTTCGTCACGATCACATGCTGATAGTTTTCCGCCAGTGCCTTTTTTAACTCCTCCAAAGAAGCAAAGCTTGTTTCCTCCTTGATTTGATAATACTCCTCTCCGTTTTTGGTGACGACTGTCGGTGTTTCATCTCCGAACAGGTTGACCTCCTGACTTGTGCCCATCGCCTTCACGATTTCATCATAAGCGGATTTTTTTACTTCCACCAGTGTCGTGCTGCTGCCGGAACCATCCGCGTTCAGCACCAGTGTGTCCTCGCTGCGCATGCAGCCCGCCATCGTAAAAATCAGCGCCAGCGTCAGTACCAGCATCCATAGTTTTTTCATTTTACGTTCCCCTTTCACGTTTCTTTTTTACCCCTCGATTTTACCACATTGCGAGACAAAAGGGAACGGTTTTCTGTGCTTTCCCTGCAAGTTTCCATAAGCGTGATCGCGCAAATCCTACCGTTTTTTGCTTGAAGTTTGGCAAGGTTTCATTCTGCTTGCCCTGTTCTTTCGGACTTTTCTCCCGTCCCGGCGTAATCTCAATACTTGCGCTTGAGAACGAGCCAGCAGATCCAGTACAAAATCATCAGCAGGCAGACCGCGATGCTGCAAAAATAGCTGATATCATCCTTGCTGGCAACTTTGAAGGCGATTGCAGCCGCGGCTCCGGTCAGCACACTCAGATAGCCTGCCCATGCCCACGCTTTGTTTGCGATAAAACGATTGCGTTCATCGTGCGTCTGTGTATCGAACTTCTCTTTGTATTCCGGATCGTTCCGGTAGTGTGCCCAACGAATCGTCTGCACGATACCGACGCCGATCAGCGCGCCGCCCATGCCGCTCCAAAAAGAATCAATCTTTCCAAAGGAGCCTGCCGCAAACAACGCCGCCCCGACGATGATCCAAAAAATCGACAAATAAATTCTTTTGCTGTAATCTCTCATTTCTCTGCCTCCTCAAAAATAAAAACCTCTTCGATCGTCATGCCGAAGTATTTTGACAGCTTATACGCCAACTCAATGGACGGATTGTAGCGTCCGTTTTCGAGTGAGCTGATCGTCTGTCTGGAAACGCCAAGTGCTTTCGCCAGTTCCTCCTGGTTGACACCCCGCGCCTTTCTGATCTCTTCAATTCTGTTTTTCATCAAAATCTCCCTCTCTTTCGCGATTCGGCTCCGGTTTCCGCATCGCTTTCATAAACGTAAAGTATGCTTTACATATCTTCATTATAGCACTTCTTTGCAGGATGTCAAGTAGGCTTTACATTTTTTCAGGATTCTTTCATTCTTCTCTTGAAAATCAGCGCGGTTTCTGTCATAATAAGGAGGTGGCTTCTGCCAAAGAAAGGACGATACCTATGAGAATCAGAAAAGATCAAGACGATATGCAGGACGCGGAAATCACACTGATTGCGACCGTTTCCGACGCGCTCGCGCATCCGGCGCGCATCCGCATGTTTCGCTATATCATGCAAGCAAACCGCGCGATGGTGACCGTCTGCAACAAAGACCTTGTTGAACATTTTGACTACGCGCAGGCGACTGTTTCGCAGCATATGAAAAAGCTGGTGGAATCCGGTCTTGTAGAAATCAAAAAGAAAGACAAGTTTTCCTACTACTATGTAAACCTCGGCATGCTGATGCAGTACGTCAACGCCACAAAGAAGTTTTCGGTGCAGTAGCGCGCCGCGCTTCAAAACGCCCGGATAATCAAACCCCTTGATACGCCAAAACCCGCAGACACAGCTTATGGAATTCCTTCCGCTGCTGTTCCCGCGGGTTTTCTTTTTTCTTATGCATGCGTTCACGAGGCCCTTTGTCCGCGCGCCGCATTCGGCCGTTTTTTTATGCCCGGTCCGCCTCGTCCGCATAGTATGACGATTTATTTGCCTGGTTGTTTTCGCAGTGTTATTTCATGCCCAATCCGCCTCGTCCGCGTAGACGATGATATCACCGTTCATATAGAGAAATCCGCCGCGAGTGATGGCTTTTAAAAATCCATCTTTATCCGGCTTTGGCGCGCTCTCCGCGGCATCCGCGTTTCCTTTCGCCCCGGCCGCAATGCGGAATTTGACATCGCCCTGCGCAGCCAGCAGCTTGCAGCAGGGTGCTCTGCCCCGCAAAAATCCCTCATAGCCGTCCTGCGTTTTGACGATCAGGCTTTCAACTTCCCCCTCATACAAAAGCCGCTCCGGTGAAAGCAGCCTGAGCTTCATCGCGCCGGATTCCTTATGCTTCTGCGTCATGTCGCGCCTCGTATCTTTCCACGACCTCGTCGATTCCACCTGCCATCAGGAACAGATTTTCAGGAATTTGGTCGTGCTTGCCCTGCAGAATTTCCTTGAAACCGCGAATCGTCTCCTTGCGCGGCACATATTTGCCCGGAACACCGGTAAACTGCTGCGCGACGCTGAACGGCTGTGAGAAAAATCTCTGAATTTTTCTCGCTCTGGCTACCGTCAGCTTATCCTCCTCTGAGAGCTCATCCATGCCGAGAATCGCGATGATGTCCTGCAAGTCCTTGTATTTTTGCAGCACCTCCTGCACCGCTCTGGCCACCTGATAATGCTCCTCGCCAACGATCAGCGGATCAAGGATTCTGGATGTGGATTCCAACGGGTCAACGGCCGGATAGATTCCTAACTCGGTAATCGCGCGGTTGAGTACCGTCGTCGCGTCCAAATGCGCGAAAGCGGTTGCCGGAGCCGGGTCTGTCAAGTCATCCGCCGGCACATAAATCGCCTGTACCGAAGTAATGGAGCCATGTTTGGTCGATGTGATACGCTCCTGCAGCGCGCCCATTTCGGTCGCCAGAGTCGGTTGATAACCGACTGCGGACGGCATACGTCCCAGCAGCGCCGATACCTCGGAGCCAGCCTGCGTGAAGCGGAAGATGTTATCGATGAACAGCAGTACGTCCTGCCCCTCCTCATCTCTAAAGTATTCCGCCATCGTCAGACCGGTCAAGGCAACACGCATACGCGCGCCCGGTGGTTCGTTCATCTGTCCGAAAACCATCGCGGTCTTTTCGATGACGCCGGACTCGATCATTTCGTTATAAAGGTCATTGCCCTCTCTGGTTCGTTCTCCGACGCCGGCAAAGACAGAGATGCCGCCATGCTCTTTGGCAATGTTGTTGATAAGCTCCTGGATCAGAACTGTCTTGCCGACACCTGCGCCGCCGAACAGACCGACCTTGCCGCCTCGCGTATATGGCGCGATCAGGTCAATGACCTTGATGCCGGTTTCATATATCTCTGATTTTGTATTCTGATCCTCAAACGATGGCGCCGGTTTATGTATCGGTGAAGTTTTGGTCGTGTTGACCGGTCCTTTTTCGTCGATGGTCTGCCCGATGACGTTAAAGAGTCTGCCCAAAACCTCGTTGCCGACCGGTACGGTAATCGGCGCGCCGGTGTCCATCGCTGTCATTCCCCTGGTCAGCCCGTCCGTCGAAGAAAGCGCCACACAGCGAACGACGTCATCCCCGATGTGCTGCGCCACCTCCGCCATAATCGTATCGTCATTATGCGGGATTTTAATCGCGTTCAGCAGTTCCGGCAGTTCTCCCTCTTCAAATTTGATATCGATGACCGGACCGATAATCTGGTTGATCACCCCTTGATGCATGTCTTTACCTCCTGTTTCTGCCTGTTTCTACTCTCGCGTTTCCGCGCCGGAAACGATCTCAATCAATTCATTGGTAATGGCTGCCTGCCGCGCGCGATGATAAGTCAGCGAAAGCCTGTTCAAAATTTCGCGCGCGTTGTCCGTCGCGCTTTCCATCGCGCCGCGCCTTGTCGCGTGCTCGCAGACTGCCGATTCCAGGAACGCTTCAAACAGTGTCAGCTCCAAATATTTTGGCAGCAGATAGTCTGTCACCGCTTCTTTGGACGGCGCATATTCGAGTTCGGCCGGCACTGCCTGAGCCTCCTCCTTTTTTGAAGCTCGCGCGAACTCTGCCGGAAGCAGCTGTTTGACCACCGGCTCCTGCCGCAGCGAATTGATGTATTCCGTCGTAACCAGCAGTACGCTGTCCACCCTGCCGCTTCGGTAATCTGCGAGAATCGACGTTACGATTTTTACAATCTCCGAAAAAGATATTTTCTCCGCCGCGCCCGTAAATGCGGCATCGATCTCATACCCCTCCCGTGCGAAAAAGTCCCGACCGCGGCCGCCGATACAAACCAGCTTGACCGCTTCCTTTTTGTATTCCCGCAGAGCCTCGACGGCCGTCTTAATCAGATTACTGTTAAAGCCGCCGCAAAGTCCTCTGTCACTGCAGATTACAATCGCGAGCACGCGCTCCGCTGCCGCGGAGGACGCCGCCTCGCAGGGCTTCTCTCGCTCTGAGACACTTTGTCCTGCCAAAAGCAGCTCCATCGTTTCGGTAACTTCCCGCAGCTGCAGTGATTTTTGATCGAACAGACTCTTGGCTTTGCGGAATTTTGCCGCGGAAACAAGGCGCATCGCGTTTGTGATATGCTCCGTACTTTCAATGCTTCTCATCCTGCGTTTCAACTCGCGCGTGTTTTCAGCCATGATACTTTGCCTCTTTCAACCTTGTAATGCCGGCAACAAGCAGTTTTTCAGTATCCTCATCCAGACTTCCGTTCTGCCGGATTTTTTCGCCGATCTCCGGATAGTTCGCATGGATAAAGTCCAGCAGTTCCTCCTCGAAGGCGGCAAGGGCCTCGGTCGGAATATTCTCCATATACCGGTGTGAAGCCGCGTAGATGCTGATAATCTCATCGACCACATCCATCGGATGGTACTGCCGCTGCTTGAGAATTTCCATCAGAACCCTCCCATGGTCAAGCCGCGCCTTCGTATCCTTGTCGATATCGGAACCAAACTGCGAAAATGATGCCAACTCTCGATATTGCGCCAACTCCAGCTTCAGCTTGCCGGAAACCTGCTTCATCGCTTTGATTTGCGCGTTGCCGCCGACACGCGAAACCGAAATTCCGACATTGATTGCCGGGCGCTGTCCGGTGAAGAACAGCTCGGACTCCAAAAAAATCTGTCCGTCGGTGATGGAAATTACGTTAGTCGGAATATAGGCGGAAACGTCACCTGCCTGTGTTTCGATGATCGGCAGCGCTGTAATCGAGCCTCCGCCCAGATCATCGCTGAGCTTCGCGGCTCTTTCCAGCAGTCTGCTGTGCAGATAGAATACATCGCCCGGATAGGCTTCTCTTCCCGGCGGTCTTTTGAGCAGCAGCGACATCGTGCGATAAGCGACCGCGTGCTTAGAAAGATCATCGTAAACGATCAGTACGTCCTTGCCCTGATACATAAAATGCTCTGCCATCGCGCAGCCTGCGTATGGCGCGATATATTGCAGCGGCGCCACATCGCTGGCGGTCGCGGAAACGACGATGGTATACTTCATCGCCTCGCGCTCTTCCAGCGTCTGCACCAGCTGCGCGATGGTGGACTTTTTCTGCCCGATCGCGACGTAAATACAAATAACATCTTTTCCCTTTTGGTTGAGAATGGTGTCGATGGCGATCGCGGTTTTGCCGGTCTGACGGTCGCCGATGATGAGCTCTCTCTGCCCCTTGCCGATTGGCATCATCGCATCAATCGCTTTGATTCCGGTCTGCAGCGGTTCATTGACCGATTTGCGCATCAACACGCCGGGCGCGCCGTACTCGATGGGACGTTTTTCTCTGGTAACAATCGGCCCTTTGCCGTCAATCGGCTGTCCGAGCGCGTCTACCACACGACCGATCAGAGTTTCGCCGACGGGAACTTCTACGACCTCTCCGGTCGGTTTCACGATGTCCCCCTCTTTGATCTCGCGGTCTGCGCCCAAAATGACGACACCGACATTGTCCTCCTCCAGATTGAGTGCCATGCCGTGAACACCACTGTCAAATTCGAGCAGCTCGCCTTCCATGCAGCCGCTCAGCCCATAGACTCTGGCGATGCCGTCTCCGACCTGCAATACAGTACCATAGTCCATAATCTCAAACTTGCTGTGGTAATTTTTTATCTGTTCTTTTATAACAGAACTGATTTCTTCCGGTCTTAAATTCATCGGGAAACCTCCCCTCCTACTGCTTTTCTAATTCTTCACGAAGACGTTCCAAATCGCCCCTGTATGACTGATCGATCATCTTACCGCCGACCTGAATTTTGATGCCGCCGATGAGACTTGGATCCACGCGGTTTTCGAGCTTGATGTTCCTCTGCAAAAGTCGTGACATTTCTGTTTCGAACTTCTGTATCTGATCCGGCCTTAGCTTGACAACGCTAAAAACCTTCCCCTCGGCAACCCCTCTGTCTTTGTCATAGAGTTCGCTATATCGCTTCGCGATTTTTTTGATTTGTGAGGTTCGTCCTTTGTCAATCAGTACATAGACGAAATTGAGCATCTCCTGCGAGAAAGCAGGCTGCATGATTTTTTTTACAGCTTCTTTTTTTTCCTTCGGCATGATCGCCGGGCTGTTCAGAAACTCCGAGAAATCCTCATAAGCCTGCACCAGCAGGGCAAGCTGCTTGATTTCAATGAGAATCTCTTCTTCTTTGCCAAGGTCTTTCGCTGCCTCATAAAGCGCTGTTCCATAGGTCAGCGATACTACTGATTCTGCCATTTTTCGCGCGCCGCCTCCTCTAAGACTTGATCAACCAGCGCCTGCTGACTTTTTTCATCCAGTTCTCTTTGCATGATGCGCTCCGCTGCCAGAACCGCAAGCGAAGAAACCTCTTTTTTAAGCCGAACCACAGCTTTTTCTTCTTCTGCCCGCATGTTTTCGTGTGCCTCCGAAACAATCCGCTGCGCCTGGATCTTGGCCTCTCCGACGATGGCGTCCGCTCTCCGGTCAGCCTCTGCCTTAGCCTTCTTGATGATCGCGCGTTTTTCTTCTTCGGCGTTTGAAAGAGTCGCCTGATATTCGCTGAGTAGCGCCTGCGCTTCCTCCTCGGTTGCTTTCGCGCGGTCCAGATTATCCTGTACCGCCGCTTTGCGCGCCTCCATGAACTTATGTACTTTTTCGAAGAAAAAATGCTTCAGAATCAGATACAGCACCAGCACAGTGATGGCCGAAAACAGCAGGTTCCAGTTGATTTCAAGCAGTCCTTGATATAATTTTACTTCCATATCCGAAACCTTCTTTATTCTGCTCTACGCTCTCCGGCACCGATCAGATCTTGCCTGCCAACACGATGGCGATGACGAAGGTCAATACGCCGATGGTTTCCATAATGGCCATCGCGATGATCATCGACGCGCGGATTCCGCTCATCGCTTCGGGCTGTTTCCCCATGCTTTCCATCGCCTTGCTCGCGAGGATTCCCTGTCCGATCGCGATACCGATTGCCGCGAGGCCGATTGCCAGACCTGCCGCGATTGCAATAATTCCTGTTGTCATTTTCATTTACCTCCCGTTTTCGCTTCATGGTTTTTGTCCGCTCCGGCAATGCCCTTTGAGAGGAATACCATGGTTAATGTTACAAAGATATAGGTTTGAATCACCGGCTCGAAGATGTCAAAGAACGCGTTCAGCGGCAGTACGAAGACGGCTCGCATGAACGGTACACTTGACACAAACGCGCTCAGCCATTCCATAAAATACATCCAAAGCTCTACGACAATCATGCCGCCGAAGATATTGCCGAACAGACGCAGCGCCAAAGATATCGGCAAGGTGCAGTCTTCCAGGATGTTCAGCGGAAGCATGAACGGATAGGGCTCGCACATGTGCTTGAGTTTGCCTTTCACGCCCAGATAGCGGAAGCCGCTGATTTGAATCAGCAGGAACGTGAGCAGCGACAGGCTGAACGTGACGTTCACATCCGCGGTAATCGGCCTCAGTCCAAGCAATCCCAAAGAGCTTCCAAGGAGAATGTAGATAAAAATTGTGCCCATATACGGTGCGAAGGTTTCTGCCTTGTTTCCGAGGTTTTGCTTCGCGTAATCGTAGATTTTGCCAACGATCAGCTCTGCGGCAATTTGTCTTTTGGTTGTCGGAACCGTTTCAAGCCCATGTCCCATCCAAATACCAAGCGCCGCGAGAATGGCGGCAAGAATGAAGCCCCAGAGAATGCTCTCGCTCAAAAAAACGCTTCCGTCTCCGAAGGCGACGATAACGCGCGCGCCCAGCTCGTCTACATGAATCACATCTCATCCCTTCCTTCCGTTTTTCGTTTTTGAACCTTAAAAATCTTTATAGTCTACTGCAAAAAGCTCCTAAAAAACAAACGAAAGTAACGCCCTGCAGGGTTCATCCTGCTGAACATTACTTTTCTTCTCCACTTGTTAATATAGTCTTTTCAACTAAAAAAGTCCATAGTTTTGCCCGCTAAAAAAGTGCTATGGTTTTTTCCTACAAAAATTTTCGCGTTTTTTTAGCGTTTTAATACAAAATCTAAAGACTTTCTTGACACCCTATTTGTGGTATGTTTCGTTACGGTTGATCTTAAACGCGCGGTAGATCTGCTCCAGCAGAATCACGCGCATCATCTGATGCGGGAAGGTCATCTTCGAAAACGAGAGCTTAAAATCCGCCCGTTTGGAGACCTCTTCACTGAGGCCGAGGCTGCCGCCGATGACGAAGGCAAGATTGCTCTTACCCTCTAAGGCAAGCTGCGCGAGCTTGTCCGCGAGCTGTGGTGAATCGAGGGTTTTGCCGAGAATCTCCAGCGTGATGACATAAGTTCCCGCTTTGATCGCCTTGAGGATTTCCCTGCCCTCCTCCTGCTTCACGAGCGCTTCCTCCGCCGCGGAGGCTTTGTCCGGCAAACGCGCCTCCTTGAGCTCGATGATTTCAAGCGCGCAGAAGCGCGACAGGCGCTTGGCATACTCTTGGATCGCCTCTGTCCAGTATTTTTCCTTTAGTTTGCCGATGCAGATGATTTGTATGTTCATATACTCTCCTGTTGTCTCCGATTTCCTCTGATTTACGCGCTCGTTTTCTCCGGCTTTGCCCTGTGTTTCGTTAGGTTTGCTCCCGCAGCTTGTCAATGCTCTGCTGCTTTTGCATAGGGAAATTTGATTTTTGCATATCGACGATGAAAAAGTCGAACGCCTCTAAATTGTCAGCAGCCTGCCGATCCCCTCGCGCTGCGCGACCTCCATCGAAAGATTCTTGCCGAGGTAATATCCGTTTTCCTCTAAAATGTTGCGTATCGTCAGCATCGCCTGCGCGGGGCTGTTGTTGTCCTTAGACAGATGCGCCAGCAGAACCTCCGGCCGGTGACTGCCTTCAAACTCTTTCAAATAGCGGCTCAACACCTGCCCTGTCGCTTCGTTGGACAAATGCCCTTGATCGCTGAGGATACGATGCTTGACAGGATACGGATATTTGCCGCACAGCAGAATATTCTTTTCGTGATTGGCTTCGATAACCAAAATGTCCGCGTCACTGATTGCCGCAAAGATCTCCTCCGTCACGCAGCCGGTATCTGTAACGATTGCGATCTTGCGGTTGCCCTTTTGGAAGGTATAGCCGACCGGCTCTGCCGCGTCATGCGAGATACGAAAAACGTTCACCTCAATATCGCCGACAAAAAAACGGTCGCCGCTTCGCACGATTTCAAACTGTTTTCCCTCCGTCTGCGGATACTTTTGCGCTACGGATTCACAAGTACCTCGCGTGGTGAATACCGGACCGCGATACGGCTTTTTGGCAAGCAGCGTGCCGATTCCCCTGACGTGATCGATATGCTCATGGGTCAGCACGATGCCGTCCAGCTCCACGCACGAAAGACCGCACGCCGCAAGGCTTTCCTCTGTTTTTTTCGCGCTGATGCCGATGTCCGCCAAAATTCTCGTGCTTTGACTTTGTATCAAAAAACTGTTCCCCGCGCTGCTGCTGGCGAAGGAACAAATCGCTAGTTCCATAATTTGTGTGTCCTTTGCTGTGATGAATTGATATAGACGGAAATTGCCTGTCCGTCAGGCTTCCTCCACGATTCAGTATAGCACAATTTGTTTTAGTTGTAAAATCAGCAAAAATAGTCCATAATAGAGCATATAAGGTTCGCGCGAAAGGCCGCTTCCGGCAGAAGGGGAAACCGTCTTGCTTTGCCTCGCTTTGGCACCGGTTTGCCGCCGCTTCGCAAAAACAACACAAAAAGGAGTGACATTCGTATGGCAATTTTAAGAATTTATACGGACGGTGCCTGTGCCGGCAACCAATCCGATCAGAATATCGGCGGCTGGGGCGCGATCCTCGAGTACGGCGAACACCAAAAAGAACTGTTCGGCGGACAGGCCAACACGACCAACAACCGCATGGAGCTGACCGCGGTCATCGAGGCATTCAAAGCGCTCAAGCAGACGGGTCAAAAGATCGAGGTATTCACAGACAGCTCCTATGTCGCAAACTGTTTCCGCGAGGAATGGTATGTTTCCTGGGAAAAGAACCATTGGCGCAACGCTGCCAAAAAGTCTGTGGAGAATCAGGAGCTATGGAAGGAGCTGCTGGGACTCGTCCGGCAGCATGAAGTGCGGTTTTTCCGCGTCAAGGGTCATGTCAACCTCGCGAGCAAATCGACAAATTTCGACGCGCTCTACGAAAAATTCCTCGGCTGGAACGGCGCAGCCTTCAGCTTCGAGGAATTCCAATATATCACCAGGATGAACAACCGCGCCGACGAGCTCGCGAACATGGGCATCGCGCAGATCCGTCAGGCGGAAGATACCGCGATCTGATGCAGTAAGACAACAAACCAAAGGAAGTGTCAACATCGAAATATCTCCTTATCATCTCTTCCTGCTGTCGCCCCGCTTACAATCTTGTGCAGATCGTACAGTTTCAAGGTGTCATTTTTTGCTTCTGCCAAAATTTTTTCATCAAATCCGTTTTTTGAAAACAAGGCATAATAGAACTTTGTATCTTGTTTCATCGGGGCAAGCTTGGCGCGTGTGTCAAGATATTCCGCATAGGTAAAGGCGCTGTTTTTATATTTGCATTCGCCTACCAGATATTCTTTATGGTCCGGACCGATACACAAAATATCTATCTCGGTTTCACTTGTGCGCAGACCACCTGCGGTGTTTGCATCACGAACCGTAGTTTTTCCCATCCAGCGCCCGATCTTCACATACCGGAACGGGAGCTTGCCTTGTTTTTGCAGTTTTTTGATGAACGTTCGGCAAATGTTTTCAAACGGCATGGACACAAATTGCTGCAGAGCCGGCTTGATCACGTACGCATAGACACCTTCTGCGTCTCCGTCCTCCAACTGCGAAAAATTTGCGAAACCAAACGCGTACCAAAAACGGAAAAAATTGTCCGTCAGGTGATAGACTCCTTTTGCAGCATTTGCTCGCTGCTTCAGCTCCGCGTCCACAGAAAATTCCTTTTCAATGATACCAAGTTCCATCAAGTTCTTCAAATAAACGCCGGTTTTCGCCGTATGGTTCAGAAGTGATTTTTGACTGATTTCGTTCAGTGTCGTACTGCCGAGCGCAACCGCCTCTATGATGGAATTGTAGATCGGCGTTTCCCGTAGTTCCTGATGGAGCAGAAAGTCGACTTCACTGTAGAGCACGCAGCCTTTGGTCAGGATATTCTTTTTAATATTCTGTGCAGGTGTCAACTTCGGCTCCCACTGTTTCAAATAATGCGGGATACCTCCCAGCACTGCATAGGTCAGAACTTTTTCTTCATCCGAATAATATGGGAAAAACTTTACCGCATCATAAAAATCCATCTCGGTCATCTTATAAATGCCCGTTGCTCTTCCGTAAAGCGGATTTTTTTCGGCAAGCAGATCTTTCTCCATGAAACTCATAGCGCTTCCGCACAGAATCATCATGACATTGCGGTCCTTTAATTCGGTATCCCAAAGCTTCTGCAGGATCGACGGAATGCTTGGGTTCGTCTTGCAAAGATACGGAAACTCATCGATGACGATTAGCTTCTTTTTTTCTCCATACGGCAGTTCGCAGATCGCCCGAAAGGCCTGTTCCCAGTCTGCAAAGCGCGAAACATATTTTTTTGCCGGAATATCCTCTTTCATGATCTGCTCCGAAAATTTAAGCAGCTGCACCTGATCGGTTGTCTGCGTACAGGAATAAAACACATGCGGTTTCCCCTTGCAAAATTCCCGCAGTGTCTCTGTTTTGCCGACACGCCGTCTCCCATAGAGGATGATGAGCTGTCCTCCCTCTGCTTGATACCGTTCCTGTAAAAAATGCAGTTCCGTTTCTCTCCCGATAAACATACTTCGCTCCTGTTCTATTGATCTTACTACCTTTCTATTAAATCTAAATTTAGTAAATTTGGATTTAATATTATTTTACCCGAAATTGATGCAGATTACAAGATTTTTTTCGCAGATTTGTAAACCGAAGCCGTAGTGCATTTACAGATGAGATTCTTCACTTTAATTTGACTTAAGGGTTATTCTTTGCTTACACCTGTGCATATATTGTTCTTCACCACTATATACAAGATAGGCAGTTCACATAGTTGCCAACTTGACGAGTAATTAAATATAGGATATTCTTAAGTGTGTAAGGTAGTGCTTTGTATTTGAAAAATTGAGCCAAGTGAGAATATGAACATTGAAACAGTTTTAATAATGTATCGAAATGTAATCAACTATGAAGTAACCCGGGTGCTGCATGAGAATATAGATTTATGGGATGAAGCAATCCAAGAATCGTTTATCCGGATCAATGGGAGCTTAGAATCGATATTAAAAAAAGAAGGAAAATACCGGGAAAACTATATTCGCGTCATCGCAAGAAATGCAGCACGAACAATTTTATCAAATAGGAGAAATTTTCATGCCAAGAATGTATCTTTTGAGGAATGGATTGCCTACGAAGAGAATGCCGAAAATTTGTACGAAAAAAATTCCAGCGAAGAAGAACTTAGTCTGGAAATGGAGCATTGCCTGAGAATGCTTGAACCCGAAGAGAGAGACATTCTATATTTAAGAGAAGTTAAAGAATTGCCGTATGATGAGATTGCGAAAGCGTTAGGAATTACAAAGGAGGCATGTCGTAAGCGTGTTTCCAGAGCAAAGAGGCACTTTAAACAAATTATAACGGAGTCTAAAGAAGGCAGACAAGTTATTCGTGGGAGAGTGAAGAATGATTATGGGAAATACTGATTTTGGTAAAGCAATGAATATTCTTAGTGAACAGTATGACAAAGAGGATGGGACTTTGCTAATGTCTTCGGAACAGGAAGAAAAGTATGCGGCAATGGTAAAGAAAGTGGCTGCTGAAAATGATTGCAAAATAAACAGCAAAAAAATGAAAGGAACCCTTTCTGTTTTACAAAGAGTAGCGATTTTCTTAGTATGCATGACAGTGCTGGGGAGCGTTACTATGGTTTCGGCGGATGCGATACGTTTGAAAATACAGAAGTTCTTTTCTTGGGAAAAAGAACAGAATACGATACTGCTCCCCTATGATACGACCGGTATGGACGGATGGGAGAACTATTTCGCATTGACCGAACTTCCGGAGGGTTATGTGCAGACCTATGCGAAAGCAAGCGGAGCCTATAAAACGATTGTATATGAAAAAAACGATACCACGCTAATATTGGAACAGCAGCCATCTGGAACGGTGATTTCAGTGGATAATGAAAGCACTGTATGCGAAAGTGTTACAGTGCTTGGTAGCGAAGGAAAATATTATAACAATGAAAAAGATTCTATTTCAACTTTATATCTGTTGACCGGAGACTATCTTTTGACAGTGTATACGAGAGGCGAGGATAGACTTATGGGCAAGGAACTGATTAAGTTTCTGAATGGCAGCTTGACTTTCATAAAAGAAACTTAAAAAATAAAAAATTTTAATTAAATCGGTCACAAAACCTTCTATTCAAAAAGTAATTCTTATTAAAGAGATTTTGATAGGAGGTTTTGTTGTATTATGAAAAAAATAAAAGTTGTAATACTGATTATTGCACTTATCCTTAGTTCTTTAAATGTCGCATATGCATGTACAATTTTACCGCTGAACAATGCGGTGAATGATGTCAAAGTCGCATTTACCATTTCCGAAGATGGTACTTCAAATTCAACTATAACGGTTTCGCCGATGAGAGCAGGAGGCATTGATTACATTACAATAACGGCATCTATTATTAAGAGGAGCACAGCTTCTAAGGTTAAGACATGGCGTAATATTCGAGTAGATGAAAATCCTTATATAAGTAATTTTATTTTTAATAAGAGCCATAAATTATCTGTGAGTGGGGTGTATTATTTGGAAGTAACATCAGTAAAGTGCTATAAAAATGGGAAAATTGTTGACGACATAGGACCGATTCAATCCTTGAATGCTGTTTTCTAAAATTGTTGGAGACAGAGATAGGAGTTGAGACCTGTGTCGTGTTCTTTCACATACCTTTTTAAAAAAATAAAATAAGTTGTTAGAGAGTGTAAAAAAGGGGGGCGGTTTTATGGAAGTGAAATAGTGTTTAAAGGGATGTGTGGATTTGAACAAATAATTAAAAACAGTTAGTATTGCTGAAAATGTAAGAGCAAACCCAATGATGGAGGAACCATATACTGCTGGTGAACAGGTGGTTACAGAGGCAGATTTAAATGATAATTTTGCGAATTATGCATCCAATAGAGGCGTAAGCATGATGAATCTGTCGGAAAATATCTCCAACACGGTAAATGTTGTGGGAATGGTGTTTGATATGTCTAATGACATCCCTATAACAAATGCAACAATACATATAAATGGTAGTAATATACACGTTGATGAAAATGGAAGATTTCAAATCCCTAATATGCCAGATGGAAAATATGATTGGGTGATAAGTGCAGATGGATATGAAACAGCGGAATATCTTAATTATGAGATTGATGTGGCAGGCGGTACAAATATATTCACATTCTATCTCAGTAAAGATGAACAAATCCAAAAAGATAGAGATATAGAAATGTCACAAGAGCGTTGTGAAAACAGTAGTGAAGTGGCAAGTTTAAATTCAAATATTATTGATACCCAAGCAATGTCTACAGTTCCGACAGTAAGTAGCGCTGTAAAAGTTTACTATAACGGTGCTATAAGGGAAGTCTCAAGAAAAGAATATGTTAGAGGAGTTGTCGCTGGAGAAGCTTACTCTGCGGATTGGTATGCGGAAAGAGGATTAAGTACAACACAGATTCGTCAATATTATTGTGCTCAAGCTGAAGCAGCCAATACTTTGGCAGTATATTTTCAGAAAGTCGAGACTTCAAAACACTCGAGGTATGATGTTTGTGCACAAACGCACTGTCAACATTACGACCCAGTACAAACGACAGCAGAGATAATTGCAGCAGCAGATTTAATCTTCTATTCTACGGGTGTTTGCCAGGTACTAATGTATGAACCATCCGCAGGTTCGTATAATTATATGTGTCCGTTTTACTTTTCAAGTTGTGGAGGGAATGGAACGATAACTTATGGCAGCTCCGCACCATATATTAGAGCAAAAAGCTGTTCGGATCTTACATCCGGTGCCGGAGGCCATCGTTGGGGTATGTGTCAAATGGGAGCAGCAAAAAAAGCAAAAAATGGCAGCGCGTGTGAAGATATATTGACATATTATTATTCAGATTGTGACACAGAGTTCTGTAGAATGGTATAGTTATTTTAAATAGGATATCTTCTAATGGTAATAAACAGCGGGAGAAAAAAATGAATCGAAGACGATTCCCAGTTATATTGTGTTGTTTGCTTGTATTTACAATCATTTTTGCAATTTTTTATGGTCGGGAAGATTTGGGGTTAAATACCATACCGGAAATGGAGAATGCAATAAGGAGTGCTGTAGGACAGAGTGAATATAGTGATTTAGCTGTAGAAAGTAAAATTGAAATCCAAGAAATTATTCTTGGAAGCTTTAGCGGTAGTGAAAAAAATGAAGCACTTGTTTATTCAACAGTTGCACCAGTTAAGGGAAACTACGGCCCATCTTTTTCAGTGGCAGCGGTATTTGACTTAGATACAGTAGACCTGACAGGGGCTCAGTTTTTAATGGAAGAATCTGTGGTGTTAAAAGCACTTCCGACTCAAAGTGACAGAAAGGACATACTCTATTTAGGAGAAACCATAGACATGGGTCTCAGCAGTTACAATATTAAAGTGTGGGACTTTTCGGGAGGGAAATGGAAAGAACTAAAACTGCCGTTGTTTGATACTACCGATGCAGATGAGAATATTACTGCCGAAATAAGTAAAGCTAACGAAATAATATTGCTTCACACAGAACTCGAAGGGCTTACTACTGAAACTGCAAATGTAACTGCTGAAAAGTATAACTGGGTTAGTCAAGATGAGACATATGTAAAATAACTGATTCATTTGGATATGATACAGTAGAAAAGGAAAAGAGGGTATATACGGAGTAAGATATGCTAAAGGAAACATAGCTAAAGCTCAAAATAGTAGATTTCATTTACGGAAGGAATGTTTGCTATGTATGATATGCTGATCCAAGGCATCGGTCTGATCGCCTTTGCCCTGTTTTTACTCTCCTATCAAGTCCGCTCAAACCGCGGATTGTTTGCGATGCAGACACTGGGCAATCTCCTCTTTGCGCTGCAATTTTTTCTGCTCGGGGGAGTGGGCGGTGCGGTCGGTTCGCTGATCAGTTGTTTCTGCCTTCGCGATCTCATCGATTTTGCTTTCGATCTACCGTTTCGGATTCCACGCGATGGCAGAGAACCAGTTTGACAAGGACAAAGGTGCGCATCACGAAGTCTGAGATTTCTATGCGCACATGGCGCTCACCCATGCGCGCCGCTTCACAAGGTGCTTTTGTCGTGATTCCGGAAAAATCGCTATGCGATATTTCCTGCATAATAATAAACAGCGACCTGCGCAATGGAGGATATCTCCGCCGCGCAGGCCGTTTTTTGTTTCGCATTTTTTTGCTTTCTCTATTCGATTTTAGCTATTGAGCTATCCAATGTCAGCGCTCGCTACTCCAATACAATATCGCTGATATCGATATCTTCGTTCTTGACCGCCTTGTAGGTCTCCCCGTTAAAGATGTCATACATGATCGGTACGACCAGCAGGGTCAGCGCCGTCGCGTAGACCAGACCGCCGATGCAGACCAGCGCGACCGGCTGCATCATATCGGTGCCGGCGGTCTTACCGACCGCCATGACGATCAGACCCAGGATCGTCGTCAAGCTGGTCATCAGAACCGGACGCATACGTGTGGAACCTGCCATGATGATCGCGTCGCGCTTTTCCATTCCGCGCGCCCGCAGCTGGTTCGTATAGTCCACAAGCACGATGCCGTTATTGACGATGACGCCGACCAGGAGAATCAAGCCAATCATCGCGATAATCGAAAGCTCCTTGCCGAAGATCAGCAGCGCCAAAAGTCCTCCCGTAAACGCCAGCGGAATCGTAAACATGACGATGAACGGCGATTTGAGCGACTGGAACTGCGCCACCATAATCAGATAAACCAGCAGAATGCCGAGCCCCATCATCGTCAGCAGATCCTGCATCGCGTCCATGATCGTCTCGTTTTCACCGGTGAATTCATAAGTCACGCCCGCCGGAAGGTTGATCTTTGCGAAAGCCTTCTCTGCCTCCTGTGTGACCAGCGTTACGTTGTGTGCTTCGTCGATGCTGCCGCTGACAGACAGATAAGTCCTCTGATCCAAACGGGAAACTGACGGCAGCGTCTGCGTCTCTTCTAATTTCGCGATATCCCTGAGCTTGACCGTCTTCGTTTTGCCATCCGCATCTGTGCCGTCCAGCTCCAGATTTTTGAGCTTTTTGATCGTCATACTGCTTTCGTCTCCGTCAGACACGATAATGTCGTAGGCATCACCGTCAAGCGTGATGGAAGAAGACGATTTTTCGTAAGTCAAAGCCTTCGAAACCTGCGCGAAAACCTGCGCGACCGTCAGCCCATTCTTCATCGCCTCATCCTTGTCGATCACAAAGTGCAGCTCCGGCTCCGCGTCAACCAATCCGTTGTCAACCTCCGCGATGCCCTCGACCTTGGCGAGCGCCTTGCCCGCCGTCCTCGCCGCTTTTTGCAGCAGCTGCTGATCGGTGCCAAAGAGACGCACCACCACACCCGAACCTCCGAGCGCCGAAGTGTAAGACGTCATCGACGAGGAACTGAGGATCTCCACACTGCAGTCGAGGTCCTTGCAGCCTGCTTCAATCTTATCCGCAATCTCACCGCCGGACAGATCCGTTTCCTGATCGACGATGATGTAAAGGCTGACTTCTGTCTCAGAAGTTTCTGAGGAAAGCATATTGCCCAAGCTAAGCATTCCGCCCGCGGTTTCAACACCCTCGGTCTTTTTAATCTTATCGAGGACTTTGTCCGCCATCTTTTTGGTATCCGCAAGGCTTGCGTCCTCATCATTCATTTTCATCGTGCCCGAAAGCTGCGGCGTCGCCATATCCGGAATGAAGATAAATCCCCTTTGCAGCGTGCCGTAAACGCTGTAACCGAACAGCACAAGCACAAGGATCAGCACCAGCGCCTTATGACGCAGATTCCAGGCGAGCAGCCTGCGGTAGCCGCGCTTGAAGCCTTCGAAGCCTTTGCCCTCCGGCTTCGGCTCTTTGATAAACATCATGGAAGCCATCGACGGCACCAGTGTCATCGCGATGATCAGACTGGCAAGCAGCGAATAAGTCACCGTCAGCGCCATATCGGTAAACAGCTGTCTGGTAATCCCCTGCACGAACACGATCGGCGCGAATACGCAGACCGTTGTGAGTGTCGAAGACGTGATCGCCGCGCCGACCTCCTTGGCTCCGGCCACCGCCGCCTTCTTCGGCGGCACGCCCGCGCGCCGCAGGCGGAAGATGTTTTCGATGACGACGATCGAGTTATCGACCAGCATGCCGACCGCGACCGCCAGCCCCGAGAGCGAAATCATATTGATCGTGATACCGGAAAAATACATCAGCACGATCGCAAAGGTGATACTGATCGGAATACTCAAAAGCGTAATGAAAGTCGGTTTCATGTCACGCAGAAACAGCAGCAGGATCACGACCGCAAAGAGTGCCCCATACGCCAGACTTTCGAGAATCGAGTGGATAATCAGATAGATATATTCGCCCTGATCCATCAGCGTCGTGAAAGTCAAGCCCTCATATTTGTCCGAAAGCTGCGCGAATTTCTCCGCGATGTTATCGGAAACGGTCGCCGTCGGATAGTTGGACTGCTTCGAAAAGGTCAGCAGCACCGCAGGATTGCCGTTGATGCTCGCATAGACCGCGTCGCTGTTATCGCTCAGGAACACGTCCGCCACATCGGACAGCTTGACATCGCCGAGCCCGTCGATATGGAATAAATACAGGTTCTTAATCTCTTTCAGATCTGTCAGCTCGTCCCCGACGCTGACCAGATATTTCACCCCATCCTCCTGGATATAACCGGCAGGCATTGAGAAATTCTGCCCTTGCAGCACCCCCGAAACCATATCCAGTGTAATCATCGAACCAAGACCCGCTGCCTGCAGCGACTGACTGCCCGCCGCGTTGAGCTGTGCCATCGCGGAGTTTAACTGTGCTTTTTGTGATTTGAGCTGTGCCTGTGCGGTGTTCAGCTTCGCATAGGCATCGTCCAGATTCTCCTGCGCCGTATAGGTGCCGCGCTCTGCCTGCTGGTATGCGCTCTGCAGCTCGTTCACCTGCGCCTCTGCCTGCGTGCTGTCCACCTGCAGGATCGCCAGCTGGCTTTCGACATCTTTCTGTTGTTCCTGCAGCTCCGCCAGCGTGATCCCCGCGGCACTGCCGTAGATTTCCTGCGAGATCTGTGCCTCGATCGCCGCTTTGCGCCCCTCTAAGGTTTTGATCTGCGTTTCCAGCGCGCTGGCTCTTGCCACCGCGACATCCAGCTGCGCGCTGGTCTGGGCCAGCTTGTCATAGGTATCGTTTTTTGTCTGCTCCAGTGTCTTGCGGCTTTCGGCGAGCTTCGCCTCCGCCTTTTTGATCTGCGCAAGACCGCTGCTTAGCTTCCCCTTGGCATTCGCCAGGGACGGACTCGCCTCGCCGAGCAGCTTCTTATTCAACTTCTCAATCTTGTTTTCGTTGATGCTGACGTTGACCTTCGACTCGATCAATCCGCCTGTGCTGATGCTCGCGACCCCCGTAATGCCTTCCAGCTGATTCATCAGCTCATCCTCCACAAAGGTCGAAACCTCCTCGGTCGTCGCGCCCTTTTTGTCCACCGCCGCGATCGCGATCGGCATCATATTCGGGTTGATCTTCATGATGTATGGCGAGCCGATTTCCTCATCCCACGAGCCCTCGACAAGGTCCACGCCCTGCATGGTATTGACGATGGCCGTATTCATGTCCGCGCCATTCTCAAACTCCAGAACCACCAGCGAATAATTGGCATTGGAAATCGACTGCAGCGATTTAAGGTTCTCGACCGTCGCCAGATTCTGCTCGAGCGGCTTGCTGACCGTCTGCTCCACTTCCTCCGGCGTCGCCCCCGGATAGGTCGTCATGACGACCACATACGGCAGATCGATGCTCGGCAAGAGGTCCGGCGTCATTTTGACAAGCGAGACGATACCGAGCGCGAGAACAATGATGACCGCGACAAAGATCGTCATCGGTTTTTTTACACTGAATCTTGACATATTTTTTCTCCGAAATTTCCTGTTCTTCCCCGCGCCGCTTCCTTGCGACACGTCTGTCTGTAACAAACTATTTTATCATTTTTGCTGCTTTCTCACAAGCCGCAAGACGGGAGAAAATCTGTTCTTCACTAATTTTTCACATTTGAGGCTGCTTTAATACAAAATGGTTTTTGCGGTACTCCAAAATTCCCTCACGCCGCAGCTTCGAAAGCTCCGCCGACATCGCGCTGCGGTCCACAGCCAAAAAATCCGCCAGCTCCTGCCGATCAAAGGGGATGTCAAACGCCGCGCTGCCGGCGCGGCGCTGCACGTCTGACAAATATGACAGCAGCTTCTGCCGCGTTGTCCGCCGCGTCAGATGCTCCATCTTCTTGGTCAGAAACAGATTTTTGCCTGCCAGAATCCCGATCAAATTGACAAGCAGCCTGCGCTCCGCGGCGCCGGTTTCTGCGCTTCCCTGTGCCGCCATAAGCGGCAAAAAATCCAAAAATAAACAGCTGCAATTCTCCGCTGCCGCCGCGCTGACCGCCAGCGGCTCTGTCTGCATGCAGGCATAGCTCTCCGCGAACATTTCTCCGCGGACAATCTCCGAAAGGATCGCGCGATTTCCCCAAAAATCTTCCTTGATAATATGCACGCTGCCGCGCAGCACGATCGCGGACGGAACGCCGCGATCTCCTTCCCGATAGATAAAGCTGCCCTTCGGATAGTCTGCGGTCTTTGCCCGCAGCAAGTCGAGCAGACCGCGAATCTCATCCTCTGTAAATGCCGCGAACAGCTGTGTCTGCCGCAGCAGCCGCATCACATCTTCTTCCATCCGCATCTTTTTTTCTCCTTCCACATGCCTGCCATCGGTTTGCGCGAGGCGATTCGCACGCCGCGCAAACCGAAATCCCGCCTTCCGGCACAGCTTCTTCTTTTCTTGCAATCAGCATCGTCTATTTGCGATAGTTGTTCTTTTCACGTTTTTTTCGAAAAACATGCAAAAAATATTTGTTTTGTTGTAAAAACAACGGATTATCTATCTTGATTGTAGTATATTCTACCCATAAAGTCAAACAAAACATCCATCGGAGGTATACGATATGAAACGAAGAATTATTGAAATCAACGAAGCGAAATGCAACGGATGCGGTCTCTGCGCCGCGGCCTGCCATGAGGGCGCGATCGGCATGGTGGACGGCAAGGCCAGGCTCCTGCGCGACGATTACTGCGACGGACTGGGCGACTGCCTGCCGACCTGCCCGACCGGCGCGATCCGCTTTATCGAAAAAGACACACTTGCCTATGACGAAGCTGCCGTCAAGGCAAATCTCGCACGCAAGCAGGCAGAAGCGCGGCAGAGTATGACCGGCGCAGAGCAGGCACAAGCGAACAGCATGCGTGAGGCCTGCCGCTCCGCGGCGGCCGCGGGGAAGGCAGCGCAGGCTGACGCCGCAGCTGCTTCCCTTGACACGCCGGTATTCCATGGCTGCCCGGGCAGCCGCGCCATGAGTCTCAAAAAACACGCGCCGCTCGCGCAAGCCGAAGATGCGGCCGCGATGCCGTCCCAGCTCACGAACTGGCCGGTACAGATCAAGCTCGCTCCGGTCAACGCATCGTATTTTGACGATGCAAATCTGCTTGTCGCCGCGGACTGTACTGCCTTTGCCTATGCGAGCTTTCACCGCGATTTCATCCAGGGCCGCGTCACGCTGATTGGCTGTCCGAAGCTCGACATGGTGGACTACACCGAAAAGCTCGAAGCTATCATTTCGCAGAACGAGATCAAGAGTCTGACCATCCTGCGCATGGAGGTTCCTTGCTGCGGCGGTTTGGAAACGGCCGCCAAGACCGCCCTCAAAAACAGCGGGAAGTTCATCCCATGGAACGTCGTGACCATCTCTACGGACGGGGAAATCCTCAAATAAATTCCGCGCCGAAACAACGCGAAAATCAAAATCATCAAAAAATTGCATCTTTTTCATCTTTTTTTAATCATACCCTGTTATCCTTGATTTACAGAAGGGATATACGGGGTATTATAATCAATATAGGGACAAAAGTGCGCATAACGAAATCAGAGATTTCTATGCGCAAATGGCGCTCACCTATGAGCGCCACATCGCAAGGTGCTTTTGTCGATATTCCGGAAACATCGCTATGCGATATTTCCTACATAATAAAAAAGCATCCCACAACGAAGGAGTGAATGCAGTCATGCGGATTTTGATCGCGGAAGACCAAAAAGATTTGAATAAGATTCTGACAAAAAAACTGACAGCGGAAGGCTATAACGTCGATAGCTGTTTTGACGGACAGGAGGCGCTCGACTATCTCCGCGCCGCGGATTACGATGGCGTGATCTTAGACGTCAATATGCCGCGGCTGGACGGTTTCGGCGTTGTCAAAGCGATGCGCGCGAGCGGCTCGCAGGCGCCGGTGCTGTTTCTGACCGCCAGAGACAGCATTGAGGACAAGGTGACAGGGCTGGATCTGGGCGCCAGCGACTATCTGGTGAAGCCGTTTTCCTTCGAGGAACTGATGGCAAGAGTACGCGCGCTCACACGCCGCAGCGCTCCAACCCTCGCGCCGTTCTATACGCTCTGTGACTTGACGCTTGACCCGAACAGCCACACCGTTACCCGCGCGGGACGCGAGATCAAGCTCTCCGCCAAGGAGTTCGCCCTGCTCGAATACCTGCTTCGCAACCAAGGGCGCGTGCTTTCCCGGGAAAACATCGAAAACAATCTTTGGAATTTTGACTATGAGGGCGGATCTAACGCCGTCGATGTCTACATCCGCTACCTGCGCCGCAAAATCGACGAGGCGTTCAGTCCGAAGCTGATTCACACAGTCCGCGGTGTCGGCTACGTGCTCAAGGAAGAAACGCCGCAAAAAGGGGAGTAATACGCGCCGCAGCGCAAAAAAACGAGGCCTTTCAGCTTCTTGGCAATGCTGCGCTTTTTTGTTCTTTGAAACACGAGAGGCAGCCGATTGCCATGATATGATCCCTCTTAAGTAGACAAGGAAAATAACCAAAATCTATGGAAGGGGGATTTTCTATGTCCAAATCACCACATACACCGGAATTTCGGGCAAAGGTATCTCAAGAATATCTTGACG